>Ga0315541_1001445_pt1 | contig 22045 bp, 18 predicted proteins | sample SalMarSW160190MG_FD_203095 | JGI IMG/M metagenome (GOLD analysis project Ga0315541, IMG submission 203095) | Salt marsh sediment microbial communities from the Plum Island Ecosystem LTER, Massachusetts, United States - Salt Marsh Sediment SW1601-190 ...
CGCCAACTCGCCGGCCGACACCATGATGCGGATGGAGACCATGGTGCTCACGGCCGTGGAAATGCCCGTCCGGGCCATCCGCGAGCAGATCGTCGCCGCTATCAACCTGGTGGTGCAGATCGCCCGCTTCCCCGACGGCAGCCGGCGCGTCACGCACATCTCCGAGGTCGTCGGAATCGACCTGGACAGCCAGCAGATCATCACCGAGGACATCTTCATCGTCCGTCCCGTTCGCGGCGCCGCCGCCGGGCCGGTCAGCGCCGACCGCCTCGCCGGCGACATCTGGAGCGGGGCGTCCGAGCTGCAACACACCGGCTACGTCCCCGAATTCGCCCAGGAACTGATCGAGAAGGGCTACCTGGACCTGGAGGTGTTCAAGTGATGCTCCCTCCAGCCGCACTGGCGCAGGCCGGCGACGGAAAGCTCTTCGGGGCCGTTGTGGCCGCGGCCATCTTCCTGGGGGTGACCGGGGTGATCCTGTTCGGCTGGGACCCCTTCCGGCGCCTGGTGCTGCGCATGGAGGGCTACTACGACCGCGTTCTGCGGCGGCAGTTGCTGCTGGACGTGAACCCGCGGACGGTGACGATGCTGGGGCTGGGGGCGATCCTGCTGTTCGCCCTGATCGCCTATTCGCTGATCCACCACCCGCTCTCGGCGGTGATCGGAGCTGCCTTCGGGGCGGTGCTGGCGCCGCTGTCGGTGCGGTTTCTCCGGGCCCGGCGGCTGTACAGGCTGGAGGACCAGCTCGTCGACGGCACCCAGACGCTCAGCTCCGGCGTGCGAGCGGGGCTGAACCTGGTGCAGGCGATGGAGCTGCTGGCGACCAACGGCGTGAGGCCCATCAGCGAGGAGTTCGGCCACCTGCACCGCGAGTACGAGCACGGCATCTCGTTGGAGCAGGCCATGCACAACGCCGCCGAGCGCATCGGCTCGTCCAACTACCGGCTGCTGTTCGCGGCCCTGCTGACGCACCGCGAGCGCGGCGGCGACCTGGGCGAGACGCTGGACCGCATCGCCGACAGCATCCGCGAGATCCATCGGCTGGAGAAGAAGATCGAGACGCTGACCGCGCCCGGGCGCACGGCCGCCAGGTGGATGGGGGCGATGCCGGCCGTGATCCTCGTCATGCTGTACTTCATCGACCCGTCCGGAGTGAGGATGCTGTTCACCGAGGACTTCGGCAAGCTCATCCTGTCGTTCATCGTCGCCCTGAACGTGGTCGGCTTCCTGTGGATTCGCAGGATCGTTTCCATCGACGTGTGAAATGTCCGCAAGCTGCGTGCAAATTCTGGTTCTTGCCCAGGCCGCCGGCTACGGGCCCGGCGCGCTGCTGAAGCTGCTGGCGGCGGTGGCGCTGTTTGCCTTCGTGGTGCTGCTGGTGCTGGCGGTCTTCGGGCAGCGCGGGCGGACGGAGATCACCCCCCAGCGCCAGGTGGCCCTGGCCGTGGGGTACGCCGACCGCCGCACCGTCTTTGAGATTCCCTTCACCCAGCCGCTGGCGTGGCTGCTGCTCCAGGCGGCGCGGTGGCTGCGTCTGAAAAGGTCGAAGGCGTGGCTGCGGGAGAGGCTGATCGCGGCCGGCAGCCCCAACTTCTACACGGCCGATGAATACCTGGCGATGTCCATGCTGTGGGGCCTGGTCGGTGCGGTGGCGCTGGCCGGCGGCAACTTCATGCTCTCGGGCAAGCTCAGCCTGACCCTGCCGCTGGTGGGCTTCGTGGCGGGCATGGCCGGGGTGATCTACCACCTCCACGGCAAGGCGTCCAAGCGCGTCCGCCTGATCTCCCGCAGAGTGCCGTACACGCTGGACCTGATCGCCCTGGCCATGGGCGCCGGGGCGACCTTCACCGAGGCCCTGCGCACCGTCATCGCCGAGGACCCCAAGCACCCCTTCAACGTCGAGCTGAACACCATCCTGGCGGAGATCGAGCTGGGAACCACCCGGGCCCAGGCCCTGCGCAACCTGGCCGACCGCATCCCGCTGGAGTCGCTGCGCTCGATCATGGCTGCCATCATCCAGGCCGAGGGGTTGGGCACACCGCTGTCGGACGTGCTGAAGGAACAGGCCAACCTCATGCGGCTGCAGCGCTCCGTCCGGGCCGAGAAGCAGGCCGCCGCCGCCTCGGTCCGCATCCTGGTGCCGAGCATGCTGATCCTGCTGTCGGTGGTGCTGGCGGTGTTCGGGCCGATCCTGGTGCGGGCGTGGAAGGGCCAACTGCTGTTGTGAGCGGGGCACGGGCCAGATGAGTCGGGAACATCCGGAGCTGATTTTCGTCAGGGGCCCGCAGGCCGGCCAGCGGGTGGCGCTGAGCCAGCGCGTGCTCGTCCTCGGCCGCGGGGGCGACGCCGACATCATGCTCAGCGAGGACTTCGCCTCGCGCCGGCAGGCGCGGTACGAGCTTTCGCCGGACGGGCCCGGCTTCGAGAACCTCTCGTCCGGGGGCACGTGGATCAACGGCAAGCGCTTCAAGGCGGGCAAGCGCGTGCTGCTGGACACCGGCGACCTGATCGGCGTGGGCAAGGAGACGGAGATCCTGTACGTGGCCGGCGGCGACGACGGCGACGCCGCTCTGGCCGCGTACGAGGCGTCGGCGACGACGCGCAGGAACGCCTTTGGCAAGAGGCCCAAGCCGCCGCCCAAGCCGGCCGCGGCGCCTCCGGACGAGGCGGCCCCCGAGGCGGCAGCGGCCATCCCGGCCGAGGAGGAGCCCCCGCCGGCGCAGCGGAAGGCCTTTCGGAAACGCCCTTCGGAAATGACCGCCGGCGAGCGCGTCGCCGCCCAGGAGGGGGCCCGGCGGCGAAAGATCCTGATCATGCTGGGGGCATACTTCGCGGTGATCCTGGTGGTCGCCATCGTTCTGAAGGTGCTCACCGCCTCGAAGAAGGCCGCCTACCCCATGCCGGAGATGTTCCAGGCCGAGCAGGTCCGGAAGCTCCTGGGCGAGGTCCCCCAGAAGCGGGCCAACCCCGCGCGCATGCGCCAGCGGCTGGTCGAGGCCATGAACATGCACCGCCAGTACAGCCCCCGGCCGGCGAAGCTGTACACGTGCGTCCTGGCCTTCCAGGACGCCCTGGCCTACAGCGGAAACAGCTTCTTCCAGGACCGGCCGAACCACGATGCCTACCAGGACGCCCTGGGAAAGCTCAGCAAGGGCGTCTGGGCGATATATAAGAACGGCTGCCTTTACGAGAGGGAGAAGGAGTGGGAAAAGGCGGAAGCCGCGTTGGGGGAGCTGCTGGCCATCCTCGCCCAGGGCCCCAAGGACAGCAAGCTCTTCCGCAACGTCCAGGACCACCAGAAGCGGGTCAAGCACTTCCTCGCTCTGGAAAAGCCACGGCAGGGGGGCCAGGGCAGATAGGCAAGAGGGCACGCCGGGGTCGTCGAAAAAGCATCCAGCCGCGGACAACGCGAACACCAACGGAAATGTAGGGCGGGGCTACGGCCCCGCCAAAGCTACACCGTAGGTTGCCCGGCAACCCACCTTTTCCTGTCTCGGTAGGGTGGCTGCTCGCAGCCACCTTCCGTGGAATGACACATCGCCCAGGCAATTCCGGTGCGTGCAAGCACGCACCCTACGCCGGGCCTCCATGCCGGCGCCGAAGGGGCGGCAGGAACGCCGGCCATGCAGCTCTGCTGCATGCGGGACGGTTGCGCGCCAACCCACCTTTTCACTATTCCCCCCAGTGCTTTTGCATTAGCCTCTAGCCCGAGTTCGCAGGCAGGATTGCGCAGCAATTCACCTTTTTAGGGCTTGGCATGGCGATGCGGGCGAGCATCCGGAAGTGGCTCTGGCACGGGCTCTCAGGCGCCCTGGCGGTGGGGATCCTCGCGCTGCTGCTGTCGCGGCAGAAATGGCAGCACCTTTCGGGTGAGCTTTATCGGGTCAACTGGCCGCTGCTGGCCGCCGCCGCCGGCCTGGCGGTGGCGTACTGGGCCGTCCGCACCGCCCGCTGGCGGTGGGTAGCCGCGCTGGAGCAGCAGCGGATCGGCTGGGGCAAGGCGCTGGTGTCGATGCTGGCCGGGCTGGGCGTGGGGCTGATCACGCCCCTGCGCGGCGGCGAGATCGTCCGCCCGATGTTCCTGCCCAAGGGGGCGCGGCTGCGGCTGGCGGGGTACGTGGTGATCGAGAAGATGTTCGACCTGTCGGCGGTGCTGTCGCTGTGCCTGCTGGGGCTGGTGTACATGGTCTTCGCCGGGGCGGTGCTGGCCGGCGGCGGTCGGCTCTCGCCGTGGCTGCTGCTGCTGGTTCCGCCGCTGCTGGCGGCGGCGCTGGGCGTGCCGCTGCTGCTGCACTACCGCCCGCGGCGGCTGTGGGCACAGCTCAGCCGGCTGCTGCCGGGCAAGGCCAAGGAGCTGGCCGAGACCCGGCTTCAGTGGCGGCAGTTCGGCATCTTCTATGGCGTTTCTATGCTGGCCGAGGTGCTGAGCATCCTGGCCGTGTTCTGCTGCCTGCGGGCGTACGGGCACATCGAGCTGATCAAGGCCGTGGCCCTGACGCCGGTGGTGATGTTGCACAACCTGGTGCCGGCCACCCCGGCCGGGTTCGGCGTCCGCGAGGGAACGGCCGTGGTCGTCTTCGGGGCCTTCGGGTTTTCCGAGGGGATGGTGCTGGCGGCGTACCTGACCAACGCCGTGATCGTGCTGCTGATTCCCGGCTGCGTGGGCATCGTCGCCGCCTGGATCAGCGGCCTGGCCAGAGCGCTGGAGGCGGAAAGCTGACCCACCCGGCCGGGCAGATCGGGCTGATCGTCAACGCCGACGACCTCGGCTTCTCGGCGGGGGTCAACCGGGGCATCTTCCGCGCCCATCGCGAGGGCATCGTCACGTCGGCGACCCTGGCCGCCAACATGCCCGCGGCCGAGGCGGCGGCGGGCGAGCTGGCGGGATATCCCGATCTCGGCGTCGGGGTGCACTTGAACGCCTGCCAGGGTCCGGCCATCTCGCCGGCCGGCAGGGGGGTGCTGGCCGGGGCGGGCGGAGAAATGAACGCCAGCGGCCCGCGGCTCCTCCGCCGCTGCCTGCTGCGCCGGCGGCGGATGCTGGCGGCGATCGAGGCGGAGTTCGAAGCCCAGATCACCTGGTGCCTGGACCGGGGGGTCAAGCCCACCCACCTGGACACGCACCGGCACGTGCACGCCTGGCCGGCGATTTTCCGGCTCGTCGCGCGCCTGTGCGATCGCTATGATATACCCTTCGTGCGGTGGCATCGGGAGCTGCTGCCGGCGGGCTGCCCGCGGGCGGAGTTCAAGCAGCGCTGCGTCAGCGGCATTCTCAACCGGCTGGGCAGGCGCTGCCGGGCAATTGCCCCGCGGCGGATCGCCACGACCGGCACGCTGGGCGTGGCCCACACCGGCCGGATCGACGTGGAGTTCCTGCTGGCGGCCGTCGCCGCCCTCGAGGGCGGCGTCACCGAGTTGATGGTGCATCCCGGCTATGGCGAGGACCTGCCCCCGGGCCAGAGTCGACTGCGAGAGAGCCGCCGGGCCGAGACCCGGGCCCTGTGCGAGACGCGGGTGCGGGATGCCCTCGCCGGCAGGAACGTGGTCCTGGTTCACTATGGAAAGCTCATCTGACAGCTTGGCCCGCCCGGGCGGGGGGCCGGCGCCGCAGCCGGCGCCCCCCGTCAAGTACAGCATCGTCGTGCCCTTTTATAACGAGGGCCAGGCGGTGGAGAAGCTCCACGGGCGGATCGCCCGGGCGATGAGGCAACTGCCCGAGCCGTTCGAGATGGTCTTCGTCAACGACGGCAGCACCGACGACACCGGCGACGTCCTCGAGCGCATCGCCGGCGAGGACGGGCGCGTCGTCTTCATCGACCTTCGCCGCAACTTCGGCCAGACGCAGGCCCTCCAGGCCGGCTTCGACCACGCCCGCGGCCAAGTCATCGTGGCCATGGACGGCGACGGACAGCACGACCCCTTCGAGATCCCGCTGTTCGCCGAGAAGATCGACGAAGGTTACGACCTGGCCAGCGGCTGGCGGGTGCGGCGGGGCGACAGCCTGCTGCTGCGGCGGATTCCCTCGCGCGTGGCCAACTGGCTGCTGGCGCGGATCTCGGGCGTCAAGCTGCACGACTTCGGCACCACCTTCAAGGCCTACCGGCGGGAGGTGCTGGAGGGTGTGCGGCTGTACGGCGACATGCACCGCTATGTGCCGGCCATCATCGCCCGCACCGGCGCGCGGATCTGCGAGGTGCCGATCAAGAACGTCCGCCGCTCGGCCGGGCGGAGCAACTACGGGCTGAAGCGGACGTTCCGCGTGGGGCTGGACCTGCTGACGCTGCGGTTCGTCACCGGCTACCTCACCCGGCCGCTGCACTTCTTCGGCAAGTGGGGGCTCCTGAGCATGGCCGGCGGGCTGGCGATCCTGCTGTACGGGCTGGTGCGGAAGATCGTTCAGTGGAGCGAGTTTCGCCTCTTCCGCGAGCACGGTCCGCTGATGGCGCTGGGGTTCATGCTGGTGGTGACGGCGCTGCTGCTGCTGGCCACGGGGCTGATCGGCGAGATGATGATGCGGGTCTACTTCGAGGCCGCCGGCGGCCGGACCTACGCCGTCCGCCGCATCGTCCGCAAGCCCGCCGACCAAGACGGCCAATAGCGGCCGGGGCGACGCCACAGGCGGCCGCGCGGCTCTCGCGGAGGCGGCGAAAAGTTTCCCGGCAAACACGTCAAAGGCGGACGGCGAGGCTGTACACGCGCGCCGGTAATTGCGATAATTGAGTGATGTGCCGGGCGCGGAGGTGAGCTTCCAGCCTGCTCGAACGGAGTTCCGAGCCCCGGTCCCCAATAGCGCTGAACGGCAAAGGAGCGCATCCGTGGCCAGATCCAAGCCACCAGCCAGGAAGAAGCCGGCGGACAACGGCGGCGACGAGCAGATCGCCGCGGCGACCGCCCCCACGCCAGAGCTGACCTTCGAAAACGAGCGCATCGTGGACCTGCTGATCGAAGAGGAGATGCGCGACGCCTACCTGACGTACGCCATGAGCACCATCGTCGACCGGGCGCTGCCGGACGCCCGCGACGGGCTGAAGCCCTCCCAGCGGCGCGTGCTGATGGCCATGAACGACCTGCGCCTGGGCCCCAGAACCAAGCACCGAAAGTGCGCCAAGATCACCGGCGACACCTCCGGCAACTACCACCCCCACGGCGGCGACGTGGTGTACCCGACGCTGGTGCGAATGGGGCAGAACTGGAACATGCGCTACTGCCTGGTCGACCCGCAGGGCAACTTCGGCTCCATCGACGGCGACCCGCCCGCGGCCATGCGCTACACCGAGGCCCGCATGACCGCCCCGGCCATGGAGATGCTGGAGGACATCCAGTACGACACCGTCGACATGCAGCCGAACTACGACGACACCCGGCTGGAGCCCAAGACGCTGCCGTCGAAGCTGCCGAACCTGCTGGTCAACGGCGCCCAAGGAATCGCCGTGGGCATGGCCACCTCGCTGCCGCCGCACAACCTGGGGGAGATCTGCGACGCCCTGGTGCACCTGATCGATCACCCCGACGCCGAGATTGAGGAGTTGATGGAGATCGTCAAGGGGCCGGACTTTCCCACGGGGGGGCTGATCTGCGGCCGGCAGGGAATCATCGACGGATACACCACCGGCAGGGGGCGGCTGATGGTGCGGGCCCGGATGCACGCCGAGCAGGTCCGCGGCGGAAAGAGCCAACTGGTCATCACCGAGATCCCCTACCAGGTGCTCAAGACCACCATCATCGAGCGCGTCGCCGACAACGTCAAGAGCGGGCGCATCCCCGACATCGCCGACATCCAGGACCACTCCGACCGCACCGGCATGCGCATCGTCGTCGAGCTGAAGAAAGGGGCCGAGCCGGAGGTGGTCATCAACCAGCTCTACCAGTACACGCCCCTGCAAAGCACCTTCAGCATCATCAACATCGCCCTGGTCCACGGCGCCCCGCGGACGCTGACGCTGAAGGAGCTGCTGCGGCACTTCCTCGAGCACCGCCGGGAGGTGCTGACGCGGCGGATAAGCTTCCTGCTGCGGCGGGCGCGGCAGCGGGCCCACGTGCTGGAGGGGCTGATCCTGGCGGTGGCCGACATCGACGAGATCATCGCCATCATCCGCAAGAGCCCCGACGTTCCCGCCGCCCGCCAGAGGCTGATGGCCAGGCGGCTGCGCCTGACCGAGGCGGCGACCATCCGCAAGCTGCTGCCCAAGGCCTTCGTCAAGCAGGCCGCCGGCACCGATCAGTACCTCACCGGCACCCAGGCCGACGCCATCCTGTCGATGCAGTTGCAGCGCCTGACCGGGCTGGAAATCCGGAAGCTGGCACAGGACTACACCGCCCTGGCCGAGGAGATCGAAGGCTACGAGGCCATCCTCGCCGACGAGAGAAGGCTGCTGGACCTGATCCGCGAGGACGTCTACGAGATGAAGGAGAAGTACGCCGACGACCGCCGCACGGACATCATCGGCCAGGTCGGCGAGTTCAACATCGAGGACCTGATCGCCGAGGAGGACGTGGTGGTCACCCTCAGCCATTCCGGCTACATCAAGCGCATTCCGCTGAGCCACTACCGCCGGCAGGGCAGGGGAGGGGTGGGCGTGATCGGCTCGGACGCGAAGGAGGGCGATTTCATCGAGCGCCTGTTCATCGCCTCCACCCACGATTACATGCTGTTCTTCATGAACAACGGGCGGATGTACTGGCTGAAGGTGTACGACGTGCCCTCCATGGCCCGGCAGTCCAAGGGGCGGGCGATCGTCAACATGCTCCAGATGCACAAGACCGAGAGCATCTGCGCGGTGATCGCCGTGCGGGAGTTCGACGACCGCTACCTGGTGACGGCCACGCGCCACGGCCAGATCAAGAAGACCGCGCTGGCGGCGTACGCCCACCCGCGCCGCGGCGGCATCCAGGCGACCGGCCTGGTGACCGGCGACACCGTCATCGGCGTGGCCATCACCCACGGGGACGACCAGATCGTGCTGGGCACGCGCAACGGCACGGCCATCCGCTTCAAGGAGACCAACGTCCGTCCGATGGGGCGGGTCGCCACCGGCGTCCGCGGAGTGCACCTGCGCAAGGGCGACGAGGTGGTGGACATGGCCGTGGTGGACCCAACGGCGACGCTGCTGACCATTTGCGAGGGCGGCTACGGCAAGCGGACGAAGTTCCAGGAGTACCGCGTCCAGTCGCGCGGCGGCACCGGCATCATCAACATCCGCACCACCGGGCGGAACGGCAAGGTGGTCGGCGTCCGCAGCGTGCGCGACTCCGACGAGCTGATGCTGATCACCGGGGGCGGCATGATCGTCCGCATCGGCGTCAGCGACATGCGCACCATCGGCCGGGCCACCCAGGGCGTGCGCGTCATCCACCTGCGCGGCCGCGACCGGCTGGTGGGGATGGCGCCGGTGGCCGGCGACGGCAAGGACGCCCAGTAGGGCCCCCGGCCGCGGGCCGCCGAGCCTGTGACGGGCTGACTCGAACGGATATGCTGGGCATAGGATGCAAAGCGGAAGGGCGGCGGTGGCGTGCGGCCGTCGGCTTCCGGCGGGCGGAGGCCGACAAGGCAGAGGAGCAGCCCCGGTGCGACGGTTTGCGATAGTGTTGCTGGCGACGGCGGTGTCGCTGGCGCCGGCCGGGCGGGCATACGCTCAGCTCGACGCCGACGAAGGATGGGACGACAAGGCCGTCGAGCGGGCCATTGACCGGGCCAGGGCCTTCCTGTGGTCGAAGTGGTCCGGCGGGCATTGGCCGGAGCGCGGCAAGCGCGGCGCCCAGAGAGGCGGGGCCTATGTCCCCAACTACGGCGGCGTGACGGCGCTGTGCGCCTATGCCCTGCTGGCGGCCGGGGTCAGGCCCCAAGAAACCCGAATGAAGCAGACCCTTCAGTGGCTCGCCGCCGTCCAACCCCTCCACGGCACCTACGCCCGGGCATTGCGGGCCAACGTCTGGAGCATGCTCGGCGGCAAGAGCCCCTACCGGCGAAACCTCATGCAGGACGTCAAGTGGCTGCTCAACGCCATGGACGGGCGCGGGGCGTACAACTACTTCCCCGGACCCAAGGTGGCGGCCTCGGTCGAGGACGCCGGGGCCTGGCGGGGCCTCCGCTACGACAACTCCAACAGCCAACTGGCGGTGCTGGGCGTCTGGGCCGGCGCCCGCCGCGAGCTGGAGGTGCCGGCGTGGTACTGGCGGCGGGTGGAGCGGCACTGGACGGCCGATCAGAACGTCGACGGCGGGTGGGGCTACCAGAGCGGGCGCAACAGCTACGGCTCCATGAGCGTGGCCGGCCTGGCGACCATGTTCATCTGCTTCGACAACATCTACTACAAGGACTTCATCAAGTGCAAGGCCGACACCTCCTACCCGCCCATCGTCAAGGGCCTGAAATGGCTGGACAAGAACTTCAGCGCCGATCGCAACCCCGGCCGGGGCGAGAGCTACTATTACTACTACCTCTACGGCGTGGAGCGGGTGGGCCTGGCCAGCGGATACAAGTATTTCGGGAAGAAGGACTGGTACAAGCTGGGGACCGCGGCTTTGCTCGCCCGGCAGCACGGAAGCGGCGGCTGGGGCAGCCTGGAGGACACCGCCTTCGCCCTGCTGTTCCTGGCTCGCGGCCGCCACCCGGTGCTCTTCAACAAGCTCCAGTATTCCGGAACCTGGAACTGCCGCCCGCGCGACCTGGCCAACCTCACCCGCTGGGTCTCACGCACCTTCGAGACGCAGGTCAACTGGCAGATCATCCACCTGGGCGTGCCCGTGAGCGAGTGGCACGACGCCCCCATCCTGTACATCTCCGGGGCGACCGCGCCGAAGTTCTCCGACGCCGACCTGGACAAGATGCGCCGGTTCGTCCACCAGGGCGGGATGATCTTCTCCGAGGCCGCCGGCAACCGAACCACCTTCACCCTGGCCATGCGGAAGTATTACGCCCGGCTGTTCCCGGAATATGAGATCACCCGGCTGGACGGCGGCCACCCGCTGTTCAGCCGGGAGCTTCAGTTTCCCATCGCCGACGCCCGGGGCCTGTCGGGGATCTCCAACGGCGTCCGGCTGCTGGCGGTGCACGCCCCGGCGGAGGTCTCGCTGGCCTGGCAGTTGAACAGCTACGCCATGCAGGAAGACGTCTTTCGCCTGGCGGCCAACATCTACTTCTACGTCACCGGCAAGGGAATCCTCCCGCCGCGGGGCGTCAACCGCTGGACGAAGAAGAAGCGCTTTTCGTCGGTGGACTCGCTGCGGGTGGCCCGGATCAAGTACGCCGGCAACTGGGACCCCGAGCCGCTGGCCTGGGAGCGGTTCTCCATCCTCATGGGCGCCGCCCACCGCGTGGCCGTGGACGTCAAGGCGATGGAGGTCGCCGAGCTGGACGCGGCCGAGTGGCCGGTGGCGGAGATGACGGGAACCAGCTCGTTCCAGTTCACCGACGAGCAGCGGCAGGCCCTGGCGAAATACCTCGCGGCCGGGGGCACGCTGCTGCTGGACGCGGCCGGCGGGTCGCCCGCCTTCGGCGAGGCCGCGGACAAGCAGGCTCGCGACCTCCTGCCGGGCGGCGAGTACGGCCTCCTGCCGCTCAGCCACGCCCTGTACACCAAGACCGCCCCCGGCGCCGAGAAGGTCGATTACCGCAAGACCACCAGCAGCTCCGTGTTCGCCCCGCACGCCCCGCGGCTGCGCGGGCTGACGGTCAAGGGCCGGCTGGCCGTCATCGTCAGCAAGGACGACCTGACGGCCGGGTTGGTCGGCTACCCCTGCTGGTCCGTCAAGGGCTACAGCCCCGAAAGCGCCTTCGCCCTCGTCCGAAACATCATCCTCCATGCCTCCGGGAAGACCCTGCCCGCCACACCGCCAGCCTTCTCCCGCTAAGCCCCTTTCAGCTTTCCGCTTTCAGCTTTCAGGTTTCACCGATCCACGGGCTCGGCTGGGCTCCGCCCGTCGCTATCCTCAGACGCCGCTTCGCGGCTAGCGTATGCGCCGACGTAGCTCCGACTCCTGGCTCCGGCTCGGTTGTTGCTGTTTCTGCTTCCGCCGTTGCCGTTGCTGTTCTAAGTCCCAAGTCCCTATTCCCTCGTCCCTGGTCCCAAGTCCCTAGTCCCCAGTCCCTATCTGTTGCCTGGTCCCCGGTGCCTGGTCCCTGGTGCCTGCTCCCTGGTCCCTATGCCGTCCCACGGCCTTCCGGTCCCATGGTCTGCCGGCTACCTGGCCTGTGTCTCGGAGGAGGAGATGGAGGCTCCGGCCAGGGCGGGCAGGACGACGGTGAAGGTGGTGCCCCGGCCGGGGGCGCTTTCGACGCTGATTTTCCCGTTGTGCTCGTTGACGATCTTGCGGGCGACGGCCAGGCCCAGCCCGGTGCCGCCGCGGTTCTTGGTGGTGTGGAACAGCTCGAAGATGGCCTCGGCCTGATCGGGGGCGATGCCCGCCCCGTTGTCGGCCGCGGTGACGACCACCTGCCGCGTCATGGTGTCGAAGTGGCTGGAGATGGTGATGATGCCGCTGCCCGACTCGACGGCGTCCAGGGCGTTGATCAGCAGGTTGAGGAAGACCTGGTGCAGCCCGCCGGCGTCGGCCGGTATCGGCGGCATCTCCGCCAGGTCGGTCACCAGCGCCACCGACTGCTCGTCCGCCTGCGGCGTCAGCAGCTCCACGCATTCCTCGATGATGTAGTTTACGTTGATGCTCTCCAGCACCGGCGGGCGCGGCTTGGAGAAGGCCAGCATGTTCAGGATGACCATGTTGATCCGGTCCAGGTTGCGGTGGACGATGGGCCAGGCCCGCCGGGCCTTGCCCGCGTCGTTCTCGGCCAGCGCCTTCTCCACGATCTCCGTGCCCCCGCCCAGCCCCTGGAGCACGTTCTTGATGTGATGGCTCAGCACCGCCACCGTCTCGCCCACGGCCGCCATCCGCTCGGACTTGAGCTTCTCCTCGTACAGCCGCACGTTCTCGATGGCCAGGCCCGTCTGGTAGCCGATGGCCGTCAGCAGCCGCAACTGCTCCGTCGAGTAGGTGCACTCCGAGACGCCGCAATCCACGTGGATCACCCCCAGGACCTTCTCCCGGCCCTTGATGGGCACGCAGATGGCCGAGCGAATGCCGTAGTCGTGCACGCTCTTGCCCGAGCTGAAGCGCTTGTCGCGCATCGCGTTGGACGACAGCACCCCGACTTCCTTCTGGAGCACCTCGTTGATGATCGTGCGGCTGATGAAGACCTCGCCCGAGTCTCTCTCGCCGCGATTCCGGACGGCCTTGGGAATGAGCTGGCCGTCGGGGCCGACCAGGAGGATGTACGCCCGGTCGCCCGGCACCACGTCGAAGATCGTCTCCAGCGTCCGCTGGATGAGCTGGTCCAGTTGGAAGACAGAGGCCACCTGGCTGCTGAGGCGGTACAGGATGCGGAAGTTCTCGATGGCCTCGGCCCCGGCCTCCGGGGTGGGTATGATCACCGAGTCCTCGTTGGCCGGCACCGTGGCCATGATGGACGAGTCCAGGAACTTTCCGCCGTCGTCCATCTCCACCGGGAGGGAGACCTCCTCGGCCCCGCCGCCGAAGACCAGCAGCGTCCGGCCGCAGCGGATCTGGTCGCCCAGGTGCAGCCGAGTGGGATTCCTCACGCGGACGCCGTTGACGAAGGTGCCGTTGACCGAGCCGACGTCCTCGATGTGCCAGTTGCCGTCGCGCCGGGTGAGGCGGGCGTGCTGGCGCGAGACCGTGCCGTCGCTCAGCCGCACCTGCTCGCCCTGGCGGCCGATGAAGGCTTCGGCGACGGCCAGTTCGAACTCACGCCCTTTGTCGGGGCCCTGGATGACTTCCAACGAAAGCATGACCGTTCGCACTCAACAATGACGTTGCGAATTCGCCCGTTTTGAGTAGCCACCGATACCGCAAGCGACGCAAAAAATGACGCCCGCTTCACTTCACGGACGCGGTGCCACGCGGCCGATGCGCCGAGAGGGTATGAAGTGGATGGATGAAGTGCACGCTTCAACCCGCACGCGTCTACGCGAATCCTAACCTCAAATCCCGGGCAAGTCAACTCCAATTGCCCGCCGCCCGGGATATTATTGTTCCGGCCGGGCCGCATTGCTATGGTGTTCCCGGCAAATCGCCGCAAGGAAGCCATCATGCCCAGCCAACGCGTCGAAGCCCTTCTGGCGGGACGAACGCCCGACCGCCTGCCCTGGCTGCCGGAGCTGAACGCCGGCTTCACCCGCAAGACCACCGCGGCGCCGGCCCCTCGCCGCGCGGCCTCGCCCGAGGCCGTCGCAAGTCTGCCCGACCAGGCCGACGAGGGCGACTACCTGGAGCGCGAGGCCCGCTGCGCCCAGATCATCGGGGCCGATCACCTCCATCGCGTGCACGCCGTCCGCGTCGCCCGCCGTCGGGTGACGGTCGAGCGCGATCCGGCCACCGGGCTCACGGTCATCCACACGCCCGCCGGAGACCTCACCCAGCGGCAGCAGTGGGACCCCGCCAGCGGTACCGTGTTCACCCGGGACCACCTGGTGAAAGGGCCGGAGTCCTTCGCCGCCTACCGGGCCATGATCGAGGACGAAATCTACGAGCCGAACTACGAATCGGCCGAGCGCGACATCGCCCGCAGCGGGCTGGCCACCGTGGACTCACCGGCCACGCCGATGATGCACCTGCTGCTGTGGGTGATGGACGCCCAGCCGATGCTGATGGGCATGATCGACTACCCCGAGCAGATGACCGAGCTGATGGCCGCCATGCACGAGCGGAACAAGGACTTCTACCGGGTGGCGGCGGCCGGGCCGGGGCGGATCCTCCGGCCGATGGAGGACACCTCCTTCATGCTCACCGGCCCGCGGATGTACGCCGAGCACTGCGTGGGGCAACTGAACGAATACGCCGAGATCGTCCACGCCGCCGGCAAGCTCTTCATTGTCCACATGTGCGGGCACCTGGGCGGCATGACCGACGTGCTGTCCGAGATCGACCTGGACGGCATCGAGGCCATCACACCGCCGCCGCTGGGAAGCGCCGATCTGACCGAGCTGCGCCGCCGCCTGGGCGAGATCTGGCTCATCGGCGGGGTGGCCCCGTCCCTGTACGCCACCGCCACGCCGCCCCAGATGGCCGAGCACGTCCGGAAAACGCTGGACATGATGCGCGGCGATCGGAAGTTCATCCTCGGCCACGAGGAGATCCCCGTCGCCGCCAAAATGGACAACGTCCGCGCCGTCGCCGACCTCGTCGCCCACACCGCCGACGGGTTCTACGATTAACCCCCGTCGCCGGCGGCCACGTCGCCTCAATTGCGGAGCAACCCGCCTTTTTCTGTCGCCCGCGCGCGATCGACTCCCCGCACGCTCAAGCAAACACTCGTAGGCTGCGTCGCCCCGGCGCACCTTTTCTGCTGAGCCGCGAAGCCTACTCCGCCGAAACAGACGCTTCGGCTGCGAAGGCCGGACAACGCGAACCATAAGCGAAATGTAGGGCGGGGCTACCGCCCCGCCGCCCCGCGAGCCGGGCCCTCGGGAAAGGTTCCGCGGGGCAGTAGCCCCGCCCTACTCGCTGATGACTCCCCCGCATGCTCAAGGAAACACTCGTAGGGTGCGTCGCCCCGGCGACGCACCTTTTCTGTTGAGCGGCGAGCAACGCGAACGACAGAGACGTAGGGCGGGGCTACCGCCCCGCCAAATGCAGCCTCGCAGGGCATGCAGCCAACGTAGGGCGGGCCTACCGGCCCGCCGCAGGGCTTCCGCGAGGCCGCAGCCGGGCCCTACCAAATAGTTCGTGTAATTAGTGTAATTCGTGGACTCCTCGCGTAGTTCCTGGACCGGCGGGCAAAGATTTTTCCATTTTTGGCTTTTCAGGGCGGAGGGAGGGTGTTATATGTGTAGCTAACAGATGTCGGCGTGCTGGTCGCCGCCAAAGGAAAGGAGCAGATGATGGCCAGATGGCAGCAGCTCTACGAAATGCTACTGGAGAAGGACCTCTCGCCGCATGAGATCGTCTCGAGGCTGAACGTCCGGCCGAGCCGCCTGCGGGCGTTGCTGGCCGGCAAGCGGCTGATGGCCCGGCTGGACGTGGCCGAGGCCGTCGCCAACCGGCAGGCCGGCCACGCCGTCGTTTCCTCGGTCGCCTCGGCCGTACGCGGGCTCACCGCCCTGGTCGAGTCCGAGAAGGACGAGACCGCCCGCAAGTCCTGCCTGGACGTCATCCAGACGGCCGGACGGGTCTACCAGCGGGGCGTACAGTCGCAGCAAGCACCTCGCCCAAGGCCCCCGTGGGCGAGTACGCCGGCGGACGACGGCGAGGCCGACGACGAGCCCGCCGAGGATCTCCCGGCCGCGCCCGCGCTTGCGGGCAATCCGGCCGATTTCTCCGGCCCGCCGCCGGCCGGGGGCGAAAGCACACCCCAGGCGGCAGGCCACAGCGCCGCCGAGGATGGGCCGGTGCCCGCGTCGGCCGAGACGCCTCCGGGCCGGTCCAGACCGCCCGCCCGACGGACCGGGGCTTCGCTGGAGGCGGTCCTGGCCGACGCCCGACGCCGCAGGGAGTTCCGCCAGGAAATCATCCGCCACGGCGGCGAGCGGATCGCCCGCCGTATACAGTTCGGGCGGTAGGGGGGCCGGAAAACCGGGAAAGGCATAGGGATCAGGGACCAGGGACTAGGGACCAGGGACCAGGCACCAGGGACCAGGGTCTAGGGACCGGCAACGACGGAAGCAGTGGCCAGTAGCCGGGAGCCAGGGCCATGTGTGGCGGGCAAGGTAGCCGCGAAGCGGCGTCTGAGGGTAGCCACGGGCGGAGCGAAGCGGAGCCCGTGGACCTTGGCGCCCAAGCCAACCAGAGCCCCCGCAGGGGGCGATTGAAGACGGCCCCGTGAGACCGGCAACAGAAAGGGACCAGGCACCAGGGACCAGAAACGGCAAAGGGACTTGGGACTTGGGACTTGGGACTTGGGACTAACAACGGCAACAACTGCGGGAGGCGGACCCCGGCCGTTTGGGAAAGATGGGCAAGATGGAGAACGCGAATGCGACGAATAAAGCGAATTCGCGCGAATCAGAAGAGGCGAAAAAGGCAAAAGCTTTCCGGAACACGGCTTATGCATTTGGGCGCCTTTGCGAAACTTTGCCAATCTTTGCGAAACGTTGCGAATCGTTGCGAATTGTTGCGAATCGTTGCGAATTGTTGCGAATCGTTGCGAATCGTTGCGAATCGTTGCGAATTGTTGCGAATTGTTGCGAATTGTTGCGAATTGTTGCGAATTGTTGCGAACCTACCCGCCCGGGCAACCACGCCCGGCCCGCCTCCGGCACGCCTACCCGGTGGCGGCAGGCAAGCCTACCCGGTGGCGGCAGGCAACACAGGGTGGCATGCTTCTGCTGCAGAAGCATGGCACCAACGGGCAACACGCAACACAGGGTGGCATGCTTCTGGCTGCCCACCAGCTGGTAGGCGGGCAGCAGAGGCATGGCACCAACCCGGCGGAGCGTTTTGAAATCCCGGCCGGGGGGGACTATAATCCGCGCTCTTGCCGGCGGGGTCGCTGCCAGCAGCAGCGGGCCAGTGCCCGCGGACAACCGTCTTGCCGTTGGAGAGATGCGAACATGAAATTCCAAGCGGTCAAAGGCACCCGGGACTTCTATCCCGAGGAGATGGCCCTGCGAAACTGGCTGACGGAGGCCTGGCGGCGGGTGTCGCTCCGTAACGGCTTCGTCGAGATCGATGGGCCGGTGCTGGAGCAGCTCGACCTGTTCCGCGTCAAGAGCGGGCAGGAGATCGTCTCGCAACTCTTCAGCTTCACCGACCGCGGCGGGCGCGAGCTGGCCATGCGCCCGGAGATCACGCCGACGCTGGCGCGAATGGTCAACGCCCGGATCAACTCGCTGCCGCGGCCGATCAAGTGGTTCTGCATCCCGCGGCTGTGGCGGGCGGAGAACCCGCAGCGAGGCCGCCTGCGCGAGTTCTTCCAGTGGAACGTGGACATCGTCGGCTCCGACGACGTGCTGGCCGACGCCGATTGCATCTTCACGGCCGTGGACTTCCTCCGCGAGGTGGGGCTGGGGCCCAAAGACGTGGTGGTTCGCATCGGCTCGCGGACCCTGACGACGGCGGCGCTGCGGCGGGTCGGCGTGGGCGACGCCCAGATGGAGGCGGCCCTGGCGGCCCTGGACAAGCGCCCGCGGGTCAAGCCCGAGGCGTTCGCCGAGATGGCCACGGCCGCGGGCGTCCCGGCCGATCGACTCGACGAGATCCGCCGCTTCCAGGACGCCCCGGACCTCCCGGCCGCGGCCGAGGCCCTCCGCGGCGAGCCGCAGACGGCCGAGGAGATCCAGCGGATCGAGAGCCTCATGACCATGCTGCAAAACATGGGCGCCGCGGAGTACTGCCGGCTGGACATGCGCATGGTCCGCGGGCTGGCCTACTACACCGGCATCGTCTATGAGGTGTGGGACGCCGAGGACGCCCTGCGGGCGGTGGCCGGGGGAGGGCGGTACGACAACCTGCTGGAGGTCCTGGGCGGGCCCAAGATCGGGGCGACCGGCTTCGGCATGGGCGATGCCGTCCTGAGCATCCTCCTGGAAGAAAAGGGCAAGCTGCCGGACGTATCGGCCCGGCTGGACTGCTTCGTCGTCGACGGAGTTGGGCAGCGCTTCTTTGAGAGTGTGCATCAGTATACAGGCAAACTCCGGGAGCTGGGCTTCAAGACGGACTACTCCTTCAAGCAGACCAGTCTTGGCAGGCAGCTTAAGGAGGCAAACAGGCGTGGAGCGCGGTTTGCGGTTATCGTGCTTGAGGGCCCGAAGATAGGTGTGAAAGACCTTGAAACCGGCGAGCAGACGGACGTGCCGGCCGGGGAGTTCCTCGCCGAGCCGGGAAAGTATCTCAAGTGAGCGATGGAGCGACTGGCGGAACATGACGTGACGCTTTCGGACGGGCCCGTGGGGCTGCGGCCGATGACCGAGCTGGACGGCCGGGCGGCGCCAAGGGCCGGTGGGAGTGCGACATGATCCTGACCAGGCAATCCTGGGAAGAAATGCAGCAGAAGCGGTAGGGGGCCCATGGCCCGCAGAAGCGTACATTACGAGGCCGCCTTCGAGAGCTACCTTCAGGCCAAGGGCTGGCCGTACGTCGTCGTGGATGAGGCGAAGAAGGCCATCTTCGCCGACGTCTCCATCAAGAGCTTCGACTTCCTGGTGTATTCCAACACCGGGGCGAACCTGCTGGTGGACGTCAAGGGCCGGAAATTCCCCGACACCAGCAAGTCCTCGGCGCGGCAGCCGGCTCGCCGGTGGGAGAACTGGGTCACGCGGGACGACATCGAGTCGCTGCTGGAGTGGGAGAACATCTTCGGGGCGGACTTCCTGGGCGTGCTGGTGTTCGCATACTGGCTTCAGGGCCCGCCGGGGTCGGCCCCGTTCGAGGACGTTCATTTTTTCCGGAAGCGGCACTATGCCTTTATGGGCATCGCCATGAGCGAGTACGCGGCCGCGGCGCGCCCGCGCAGCGCCAAGTGGCGGACGCTGTCCATGCCCGCCGGCGAGTTCACCCGCCGCGTGCGCGACGTGAGCCACTTTCTGCACGCGCCGGCGGCGCTTGCAACCGACAAGGCGAAAGGTATAATCTAAGGTATGAAACGAAAAGCCACCCTTTGGATGATGGCAGTCGCGGCCTGGGCGTCGCGCGCCCTGGCCGCCGATGGTCACGAGGCGCCCAAGCTCGAGGACAAGACCAATTTGATCGTCATCCTCATCACCGGCCTGGGAGTCGTGGCCATGGCCGCCATCGCGTTCAAAAACGCCAAAAGGACGCACCTGGATTGATGACCTGTAGACGTGCTCATACTTCCATGAAAGGGCGATTGGACAGCAACGCACGTTGTAGGCCACCCCGGCCCGCCCGCTTGGCGGCCGCGGGGCCTTCAGGAGAAACCACATGAAACACGCGATCATCGTGGCCTTGGTGTGCTTGAATGCCGCCCTGCTGGTGGCGCTGGCATTCGGCGCGGGCGCCAAGCCCGCACACGCCCAGGCCGTCGGCGGCAGGACCGATTACGGCGTCCTCAGCGCCCAGATTTCCAGGAGCAACGACGCGCTGTTCCTCCTCGACACCGCCAGCCGGCAGTTGGTGGTGATCACGTTCGACCAGCAGAAAGAGCGCATGCGCGTCGTCGCCAAGCGCGACCTGGGCGTCGACTTCCAGCGAAAGAGCCGCTGACGGACCCCGAGGAGATGCCATGAAAGACCCGAAAAACCTGACCATCTCGCTGCTATGCGTCTCGGCCGCCATCCTGGCCACCGCGCTGCTCCTGGCCCACGTGACGGCGGACTCCGCCCGGGCCGATGTTCCCGTCCGCGTCGGCGACTACATCATGGTGACCGCCTCGGCCTCGACCACAGTCGATCTGCTGTACGTCATCGACATGGCCGTCAACAAAATCAACGTCTATTCGTACATCGACGGCCGAAAGGAACTGAAGCTGTGGGATCAGGGCAACCTGCAACTGATCTTCCGGCCGGCCACGCCCTGAACAGACAGACCGGCAGGCGCTACAAACCGGCAGCGGCTGCCGCGCCCGGGCTGGCAGCATGCCGGCCACGCCAGCCCCAGACCGCCCGAAGCGACGCAGCCGCCCCTTCTGGGGTGCGAAGCGCCACATAACATATAGTCACGGCTGCATGTACAGCCGCTCGCGTTCGGGGCCCACCGGGAAGGACGGAACCCGGTGGGCTGTTGCTTTTACGTCGGGGTGTGCGGCCCCGACGGCACAACTCCCCTGTACCTTGTGCCGGGCGGGTGCGTCAACACAAAACCTGGGATTCGAGCAGAAAAACTGCCACGGTGCCGGCTCGGGTGGCACTGTGGAGGACAGGGACCGCCGGGGAGGCCCTGGGCGGGAGCGGAGCGATCGCCCGGGGCCAGGGGGCCCGGCGTTTCCAACAGATGCGTCGATGGCCCCCGAACACAACAGGTTTACAACGATTACCACATCACCACTGTTGACCACAAGAACAAGGGGGCCATCGACGACGCGTCGTCGATGCGGGGTCCGGGCCCTAGCGACCGTTCGGTGGTGCCGCAGCGAGCCGTCGGTGACGGGGCGGGGGGCGTTTCGTGCCCTGGGCCCGGGGCGGAAGGCGGATTCAGGAATGCGTCGGTGGAGGATTCACCAACCCGTCGGTGGCGCCACGAACGCGTCGGTGGCGCCACCGAGCTCTCGTGAGCGTCCGACAACGGGGGGTGGGCGTCCTGGCGGCGGGTCGAAGGTAGCAGTGGACGTCGCGTTTTCTGGTGGGTAAACTCCGGTCATGGCCTTCGGTGGTCGACGGAAATGCGTTCAGCTTCTGCGGAAGGGGGTCCGGGACCCGGGGAAGCTCATGCTCGAGCTGGGCGTGGGAGCGGCCCGCCTGCGTTTGATTCTGGAATCGCCCTCGGTGAAGGCCTACCTGGCGGGGGTGCAGGCTGCCGAGAAACTGCTTGCCGGTGGGGGTGGCGGCTCGGGAGGGGCCCGGGAGGTGCCGGAGAATGCCCGGGAGTACCTCGGGGAGATCATCCTCGGGGTCTCTGAGGGTTACTTCCCCGAAGCGGACGCCTGTCTGGTTTTGGACTGGGCACGGCGTGTGCTGGAGGCGAGAAACCTTCTACGGCAGACCACGGTGTCGGAGCGGGCGCTGGCCCTGGTGACGCGGGGGCCGGTGAACAGGGTTTACGGGGTGGCGCCGGGGCTCCTGGATGACCTGGTGCCGGGGAAGGGTGGTTGACGCTGGAAAGCGGGCCCCTCGATGGCTCCTTGTCTGTTGGGTGATGCGGTGTGTTGCTTGAGGGGCTCGCTTTCCGGTGTCGGCCTGGGTCGGCCTGGCTCGGCCTGGCTGCCCCTGTCATGCCCTAAAGCCGACGGCGCGTGTGCGGACGTCCTCGGCCTCAACGGTCTTGACGTCCGGACGTCCTGGGGTCAACGGTTTCGCCCTCTCATGCACGAACGCCGGCGTCGCCGGCGTCGGGGCACGGACCGGGAAGGCCGCGTCGCGTGTGCGGACCTCCTCGGCCTCAACGGTCTTGACGTCCGGACGTCGGGGGGGTCAACGGTGTC
>Ga0315541_1001446_pt1 | contig 22006 bp, 18 predicted proteins | sample SalMarSW160190MG_FD_203095 | JGI IMG/M metagenome (GOLD analysis project Ga0315541, IMG submission 203095) | Salt marsh sediment microbial communities from the Plum Island Ecosystem LTER, Massachusetts, United States - Salt Marsh Sediment SW1601-190 ...
AAAGTCTGAGCAAGGCAGGAATTGATGTCGTTGGTATTGAGTCAGTGACCGGCTTTCCTGAAATGATGGATGGCCGTGTAAAAACGCTCCATCCGAAGATACATGGGGCATTACTGGGCTTACGTGATAAAAGCGAACACACCGCGGCGATGAAGCAGCATAATATAGAACCAATCGATTTGGTTTGTGTGAACCTATACCCGTTCGAGCAGACCATTGCCAAGCCTGGCTGCAAGCTGGAAGAAGCGATTGAAAATATTGATATCGGCGGGCCGAGTATGATTCGCTCGGCTTCGAAGAATCATAAGTTTGTTACTGTCGTGACGCGACCCGACCAATACAATAGAGTCATTGAAGAAATGCAGCAAAACAGCGGCTCTGTCAGTGAAGAGCTGCGGAGTGAACTTGCAAGAGTGGCATTTGCGCTGACTGCTTCTTACGACGCGGCGATTTCAAAGTACCTCGATAAGATAGCCGGCGTAGTGTATCCGGACAAAGTTTCGATTGCGGTCAGGAAAGAAAAGACGCTGCGTTACGGAGAGAATCCTCACCAGACTGCGGCGTATTACAAGCTGCCGGCAAGCGGCGAGACTTCAATATGCAGCGGCAAGCTAATGGAGGCCGAGACAGAGATTAGCTTTAATAATCTTCTGGATGCCGACGCAGCATTTGAGCTGGTAAAGGAGTTCGATGAGCCGGCTGCCGTTGTTGTCAAGCATCTTAATCCCTGCGGCTGCGCCGTTGATGATGATATTGCAGTTGCATACCGTAAGGCATACGAAGGTGACGTCGTCAGCGCTTTCGGCAGTATTGTTGCTCTTAATAGAAAAGTCAACGAGGAGCTTGCCAGAACTATTATGGAATCTTACAGTTTGTATGGTAAAGCCCTCGGTGCCGGTGGTTTTTTCGCGGAGGTAATTATTGCACCCGAATTTGATGAGGACGCGGTTGAAATAATAAGAACACTAAAAAGCTGGGGCAGCAGAGTCCGCCTGATAGAAACCGGACCAATCGACCGAGCAAAGATTGACTGCGGAGAGTATGATGTGCGCTGTATTGTCGGGGGACTTCTATTGCAGAAGAGAGACCTCATCGGCTGGGAACCGAATGTGTTGACATATCCTACCAAGAAAAAACCCACTAAAGAGCAGCTTGAAGATTTGAGAATCGCCTGGCTCACAGCTAAACATACCAAGAGTAATACCATTGTGCTGGTGAAAAACAGAAAGGTCCTTGGTGTCGGAGCCGGACAGATGAATCGAGTCGAGTCCGGCTTGATTGCATTCAAGCACGCCGGTGACCAGACTAAAGGCTGCGCTATGGCTTCCGATGCGTTTTTCCCGTTCCCGGACAATATTGAAAACGCCGGCAAAGCAGGCATAGCTTGCATTGTTCAGCCGGGAGGCTCAAAGAAAGACGATGAGGTTATCGCTGCGGCAGACAAGCTCGGCATCGCGATGGTCTTTACCGGCAAACGGCACTTTAAGCATTAGCAGATAGGGCAGAGCAATGGTTCGACTTTCGCTGCCCATCCTCGCCATAAGGCGTCCTCCGTCAGGAGTCCCTAGGACTGTGGAGAGCCTGTCGAAGGATTGAGATTGTGCAGCATTCAGCCTGTAGCTTTTCCCCGATGAATTAGGGTCGATCTATCGGTTATCTCCCGGATAAAGTTCGGCGGATTTTTACAAATTCTCGTAGTTTCATTAATCGGCCCCGAGTACAGTTATGGTTGGTTCCCGCAAACCAGCCAAAAGAGTTTCCAGCTCGCTCACGCGGCGGCCGGCGTTCTCCAATGTTTGTTTTGTGATGCGTATTTGCGAGACTTGGGGATCAAACGTTGTAGCCATTGTTAGTTGTCCTTCTGTTTGTCTTAGTTGTTTATCAATAACGCCAAGTACGGCTCTCTTTTCGGCCAGATCGATCATCACGTCGGCCAGCTCGCGGTTAAATCTGGCTAATTGATCACCCCCGGCAACTTTGCTCAGATCTCCACGCCTCTTTGCCAATTCCGTTTTGGCTTGGATGAATCTCTTCATCGCGTCTTCGAGCTCACGGGAGGAAACACGGCCACTTCCGCTAACAAGCTTCTCAAACTCATTATAGCGTTTGCTAAGCATATCCACTATTTCCTGCAGTTCATGGGTGACAGGGTCATCTTCAACTTTGTTCATTATCTGCCTGTTCATTAAGGCGATCTGTTCTTCAATCGCCATATTACGTGCCTCCAACCGGGCAATTTCCATCTCCAGGCCTCGTTTTTCCCGGAGCAAGTTATGCTTTTCATCGAGCAGTGGCTCCAAGGGAACATCGATAGTAACATCGACAGGGATATCAACCTTGATAGTTTGCAGAAAGTTTTGGATTTTTTGGTGAATTTCGGGAGCTTGAAGAATGACCAGCTTTTTGCCCATGTAAGTGCTGATTGTTCCTTCTCCTGTACCGATATCAAACCAGCTATCCGGCTCGATTGAATCCTGGATAAGCTGTATCAGATTATCAGTTCCACCGGCTGGATGCCCAAGGCTGGGAATATCATAGACCCGTGTTTCCAGGTTGTTTGGAAGCGAATCCGAATCTACAGTTGCTATCGTGATTACTCCATTTTTAATAACGTAACCAAGCTCGGTAAATCCGCCGGAGACTGTTTTTAGCAAAAGCTCCAAAGCCGTGCCTATGCGGACTCCCGATATCCCATCCATATTTATCTCCGTGGTTGGCTCGATCTCAGCATTGTCGAGCAAATCCCGCCAGAGCACTACTATCTTCAACGGTGGGTCAACAGAATTCTTTAGTCTCTCCATAGCTTCGCCAAAAGGCATTGGAGGTGACAACATCGAAAGGTCAACAATTTGGTCTAATTGTTCGTAGACAGCCGCATCAGCCGGGTCCAGTTTGACTGCTGGGGGCGGCTCTGTTGCCCTGGCTTGCTCCATTATCTTTGAAAGTTGTAATTGTGCTCTTTCACGCTGTTCCCTGACTCTGGACAATCGGTCTTCGAGTCTAACAGAGTAGTCTCGATTTTCATCGAGGATTGTACGACGCATAAGGTCGATAAGGACATTCATAAATTCCTCGGCTGCCGGCTTGACGTCCTCAGGTAATTCAACTGTCAGTTGGAAAAGAATCGTTTGCTCAGCGTCAGAACTTGTCGGTGCAGGTGCGACTACGCGGGGGCATCTGGGCAAGCGTGGGGCCTCTTCTCCGTACAATCCGATGTCCTCCCTACCTGTTCTGCCGCCTGGTAAGTACCCTGATTCCGACCTACCCCGTTCTAATCTTGAGTCTATTCTGCTTCGTCTGGACATTAAGCTGGCTTGATCCCCTAACAAACTGCCTTCTATCCCTGCTCCGCTTCGTCTGGGCCTGGGATTGGCTGCTTCTTCTTCCATCCCCTCCGTCATCATCCGCTGCTCGTTCCTCCTCATCATCCGCTCGCCCATCATCATATCCTCGCCCATACGCTCCTGTTCTCGCATGGATTCCGGTGGCATTTCATCGTTAGAATCGCGAGATAATGGCTCGATGAAAAAGAGGTCAGCACTCAGGTCGAGCGGTAATCCCAGAACATCGCGACCAGCCCTTCCAGCGATACTGGAGCTACACAACAAAGACTCAACGGCCTCATAGTTCAGCGGAAAAACGTTTGGATTTGCGGTTATCTTGACTACACAGCTTGCAAAACGCGTATTTGATATTTTCGGTTTTGCCGGCTTTTCGGCTGCTTGAATTATGCCTGCTATTAAAAGGACCAAACTTAACAGGATGACGGTACGTTTTGCGGTTTCCATAACAAATCTCCTTTTGAATCTTTTTTATATTTAATATTCTTAATTTCTGACAATCTTTCACGGGCCACCTCAGCACCATGAGTTTCAGGAAAGAGCTCGATTACACGTTTGTATGTCCGGATGGCAGAACTTTTTAAATTAAGCTCACGGTACATCCGGTCAGCCTGGTAAACGAGGTTAAAAGCGGTCGTATCGACCTGCTTTTGGATTTCTTCGAGGGGGTCAGGAATGCTTGCGAGCTGAGCCTGGAGTTCGTCAAGCCGCTGCTGCTTTCGCTCATTTTGGAGAACTTCCTGGACCAAGTTGGATGTGGCTTCGGCCCTTGCCTGTAGTTGCTCAATCTGCATCTCGAGCAAGGCAATTTTTTGCTGGTGCGTTGTTTTGGCAGCTCTTAATGTAAAGCCATACAGACCGACAGCGATTAAAATTGCAGCAGCTGCGGCAATAGGGGTAGCGATACTTACGAAACGTCTGCGATTAGCACGGCGGCGGAGAGTCGAAATATTGATAGAAACCGGAGCAGGTACTCCTGCTGTTTCATCAGCCTTTTGTAATAGATTTATTATTTTGTCTTCTGGCATAAATTATTCCTCTATTAGTTCGGCAAGCTCTCGCCTTAGGCGCTTCCTGGCACGATTCAGCCTGACCTGCAAGACATTTTCGGATATGCCAAGGATTCGGCTGCTCTCGTTTATAGAAAGCCCCTGCAGATACCTTAATACTATCGGCTCACGATATTTAGCTGGCATAGCTTTCACGGCGCGCCGTACACGATTGAAAGTTTCACTGTCCATCAACCGTCCATCCGCAGGTCGATTTGGTGGCAGCCTCAAGCGCAGCTTGGTGATGGTTTTGCGCTGCCAGAGTATCTGTTTATATCTGTAGGTGCGGCATTTATTTATTGTTATAGTAAAGAGCCAGCTTTTCAGGCTGCATTCGCAACGGAATTTTTTTAATCCTACGAAGACAGCGAGAAAGATATCCTGAACTACATCTTCGACATCGCCGGGCCAGCCGAGCAGCCGATTGGTTAGCACCGCGATATCGGCTGAATATTGTTCGACAATCCTGTTAAAAGCGGAATCGTCGCCCTGGCTGAATTGCTTGACCAGACATTCATCATCAATCTTCTCGGCCATGACCACCATATTAGACTGGAAGAATGAGGAAAACTTACAAAAAAATCTCGTAATATCCAAAAAAACAAATCTAAGATCTCAAACTGACCGTTTGTGTTGTCATGCTGAGCCGCATGGCGAAGCATCTGGCCTTAGCAGCAGAAAATTTAATCTTTTCGCTGGCCAGATTCTTCGCTCCACTTTGTTTCGCTCAGAATGACAAAATAATGTATGTCTATGCAAATAAAATAATTACCATTAGTACTAATAGTAAATCGGTCAGTTTGAGTAAGATGTTGTCAAAAAGTTTTTAGACATTGGAAGATTGCTTCGCTTTGCTCGCAATGACGGACTACCAGCGCGTGGCAGCCTCAAGCGTAGCGGCTCGGCTAAGCTCACCGAATTCTTGGAGATGGCCATCCCCAGGGGCTTCGCCTTTGAGGCTACCACGTACATCTCACTGAATACGAGCGTCGAATAGTGAGCGACGAGTTCCTTTTGTCCTTATGGTCCTGCTGCTTTGCAGAGCTTATAAATCATGTCAATTTTCCCCAAAAAAAATCGTTTTGCTCTTGACCACGTTAAAATAAGTGTATACAATGTAATTACATATAAGAAAGACAGGTGTTTCCCATGGGAGCCGTAATGAAAACTAATATCGTAAAAATAGGCAATTCACAGGGAATTCGTATCCCAAAGCTCTTGCTTCATCAACTTGAGTTAGGAGAAGAGGTAGAATTAACGGTTAAACATAATCAATTAGTGATTCGGCCAAGCCAACATCCACGTCATGGCTGGGAGGAACAGTTTAGAAAAATGGCCGAAAGACGAGATGACCGATTGTTAGATGAAGATGCGATAAATCTAATACAATGGGATGAAGACGAGTGGCAATGGAAGTAAAACGATTTGACGTATATTTGGTCAACCTAGACCCAACTGTAGGTAAAGAAATCAAGAAAACCCGACCTTGTCTGGTGGTATCGCCTAATGAGATGAATAGATTTATTGCGACTGTAATCGTTGCTCCGATGATGACCAAAGGAAGGCTACATCCAACCCGTGTATCCTGTAATTTCCATGGAAAGAGTGGTCAGATAGTCCTTGACCAATTGCGCACAGTGGACAAGGTCAGGTTGGTTAAAAAGCTCGGCCAAATAAGGTCGAAAACTCAGCAGGCTGTGTTAGCAATGCTCAGCGAGATGTTCGCTGAATAATACAAGATACGAGCGACGGGTCACGAGTCACTTCTTTGGTTTTAACCCTGCTGCTTTTCTGAGCTTGGCTACCATGTCGGTTTTTTCCCAGGTGAAATTGGCTCCCTTCCTGCCGAAATGGCCGCCGTGTGAAGTTTCTGCGAAAATCGGACGGGCAAGCTTTAAGTGCTGGATCATTTTCTTAGGAGTTAGCGGGAAAAGCTTCCTTATAATCTCACTTATTCTCTCCTCGCTGATTTTTGCGGTACCTTCGGTCTGTACAAGGACGGAGATTGGCTCAGCTACCCCAATAGCGTAAGACAATTGCAATTCACAGGTATCAGCGAGGCCGGCAGCGACAACGTTCTTGGCAATGTATCGAGCCATATAGCTTGCAGTTCTGTCGACTTTGGTGGGGTCTTTACCGCTAAAACATCCGCCGCCGTGGCTTCCTCTTCCGCCGTAGGTATCCACGATGATTTTTCGTCCGGTCAGGCCGCAGTCGCCCTTCGGGCCTCCTATTACGAACCGGCCCGTTGGATTGATGTGATAGACAATATTTTTGTCCACAAGACGCTTCGGCAGGACAGGCAAAACAACCTTTTCGATTATTTGTTTCCGCAGTTGTTTATAAGTAATGGACGGTGCATGTTGAGCCGCGACAACAACTGTGTGGATTCGTTTTGGTTTACTATTCTCGTATTCTACCGTCACCTGACTTTTGCCGTCCGGTCGTAACCAGGGCATCTTCCTGTTTTGTCGCATTTTTTCCAGTCGAGTCGTTATAGCATGTGCAAGCTGAATAGGCATAGGCATTAACTGCGGTGTTTCCCGGCAGGCGTAGCCGAACATCAGGCCCTGGTCACCGGCTCCTTGTTCTTTGTGCAGACCTGTGCCTTCGGTGACGCCCTGTGAGATATCGGTGCTCTGTCTTCCGACCGATACCATAACGGCACAACTTTCACAGTCAAATCCGAGCTGAGGGTCATCATAGCCGATTTTTCTTATAGTTTCGCGGACAACATTCGGAATAACCACGACGGCTCTCGAAGTAATCTCTCCTGCGACGATGACCATATTATCTTTGACCATCGTTTCGCAAGCCACCCTGCTTTGCGCATCTTGCGCGAGCATGGCATCAAGTATGGCATCGGATATATGGTCGGCCACCTTGTCGGGGTGGCCCATTGTTACAGACTCGCTGGTAAACAGATATTTATTGGCATTATAATTGGGATTGCTCGGAATTATTCTTTTTGTCATTCGTGATTTGTCCTTTTAATAGCTCGTTGTACTTTTCATTTAAAAGTGTAAAGTGAACTAAAGTGTCTAAAGTGCCTAAAATTAAAAATTTTAACTTTAGCTCACTTTAGTCACTCAAAATTTTAGTCACTTTTCGTTTATTGTCCAATCATATTTTATATATTTTATAGAATAGTTTTCCACTTCCAGGAAAGATGTATCCTGAACGGAAATATAGTTAGTAATAAAATTTAAAACAGCACGGGTAGCCGGCTCCTGAGCCTTAAACTTTTTATCTGTACCGAACTTTCCAACAAATTCTTTGCCATACCAGGTCGATTGAAAAAGAGCCGAGAGATAGACTGTTTTCCTGTCTCTGTCGATTTTGAATCCATACGGGCCGGATAAAAATCTTTTCGTCTGGTCCTGGAGCTGTTCTTCGAGATTGTATCCATAATACGGCTCATTCCTTAAAGCAGGACTGGAAATACTGGCGTTAGTCAGAGCGAGAAATACTCGCGGCTCATCGAACTGTTTGCGGAAAAACCGCTGCTGGATCTCTCTTAATGTAAACTCCTCATCCATAACCATAAATTTATAATCGGTCCATATATCCTTGATGTGCCTGATACTGTAAGGACCATAAATGAGACTGAGGAATCGCGATGCCTGAATAGGATAATTTTCGACTATTATATTAAGCATCTGGATATTATATGTGTTAATCCAAAAGGCGATTTTGTCCGATTCAGGCCAAGATTCATATTCCTTTGGATCAAGCTGGTCGAATTCGTCGAGGAGCTTTCTAAACTCCAGCCTTTTTCGCCGCAGTGTAGCGTAGTCAACCTTCCCGTCGCTACCTACGAAGCTGCTCAGGATGTCAGCACATTTGTCGTGAAAAGAGACCTGTCTTCGGCGAACGACTGATTCGACTTCGTTGGATTCTACCCTGTTCGGCTCTATGGCCAAAGGTTCGATATAGTCAGACTCGATAGCATTTGGTTCGACCAAAGTATGTTGAGCTTCGTTTGGCTCCAGTTTTGGAGACCCAGTTCGGGATAGCTCAATTATAAATGGTTCAGCCTCGTTGGGTTCGGGCTTGTCAATTTCCGCTACAAGCGCTTCAGCTTTATTAGGCTCGACAGATACACGTTCCGCCTGTTGGCAGCCGGCAATAAAAATTAATACGAATACCGTAGCTATTAAAACAGTATGATGCTTACCCAATTCTTTCATCCGATAAATAATTACACAGAACTTTTAAGAAGTTAAACTATAAAACCTTATATTAAGATAAGGCATCAGGTAATAAATTCAACGATTTGTTAATTGTTTTATCGTACTTTTTATCCGGTGTTCTTGATTTGGATATCTAAAAGAAACCGATAAGTCCTTTTTCTCGGCGGATACACTTAATAATATGGGGCTATCGAGCTTTTATATTGGGCTGCAAAAAGATCGTTAAGGTGCTTAGTTAAAATAGGTAATTGGATATTGAATCGGTCTTGCTATTTTGTCGATTGAGTTTATTATTGAAATATCAGTCTCGGCGAGGCCCGTATCGAAGGCGATGCTGCCTGCGGACGAGCCGAGCCTTGACGATATGAAGAAAACTACGTCTTTTACGGCAGCAGAATGCATGGATTCCAAATTTCCTTGACAAACGGCTGTTTTTAAGTTAATTTGGATAAATTACAGGGCAGGTATTTTTCGGTTATCTACAATGAAAATCAAAAGGGTGATTTTTGTCATTCTAATAGCCTTTTTAGCTCCAGCAGGAGTACTGCGTTCTCAGTCGATCGATAATTATGAGATTGAAAAGGTACGCAATAAAGAGGTGCTGGATAGCAAAGACCTGCAGATTATCGACAACTTTCTGGCTCAGGCGACACAGGAATTGCTAAAGACAAGGGATTTTACTTCTATTGCCAGAACTCGAACTACTATCTTAAGCAATCAAAGTACCCAGGCGCAGTATGCCAAGCAGTTTTCGCAGTCCGCCTATAAGTACATTTCTTTAAATCTTCAGCAGGCGGAAATTCTGCCGCAGGAACGGCAATTCAAGGTAGTTCTCAATTTTCTGATCTTGGTGGACGGCTTAAAAGACCCCCGTTTGGCCGATTTGGCTATTGCCAAGCTAAAGGATGATAACAAGGTTATTCGCTACTGGGCGGTTCGCTGTCTTACTAATCCGGGCCTGATAAGTAAGCTAAACACCGCTGACGTAGCCAATTTGCGACTATTACAGCATATCGCGGGGCAGCTCAAACAGCTTGTTAATAGCAATCCACCTCCGGCGGATGAGACATTAGCATTGACAACTGAGTTTGCGGCTGAGCTGTCCATTCCGGAAGGAGAGGATTTATTAATACAAATAGCAGATGTAAGAATTAAACAATACGCTGACTGGACGGTAAAATATGAACTTTTAGATAGCGCCGTCTTAAAATCGCTGGCCAACAAAATAACTTCCACAGAATCTGCCAACCCTGAAATTGCCCGCCGTTTTGCTCAGTTGTATTCTTATGCTATGCAGAGGTACATTAAAGGACAGAATTTATTAAGTGATAAAAATAAACAATATCTTGCCTCGGTATTAGTTGAGACGGAGGATAAGTGCATCAGTAAACTCCTTAGGGGGACGCAACCAAATATAAAAAGGGCTGTTGAGCAAAGTAGTATCTCGATGCTCCAACAGGAATATGATAGATTGTTCGGCAACCAGACAAAAGCGGGCGAGCTGACATTGAAACTGAATATTGATTACGGCACCGATGCCAGCGGCAGGAAAAGGATGGCACCACAGCCCCTGCCGGACCCGCCTGAGACGAAAATACCTCATAGTAAAAATTCTTTTTTGCCTCGTGAGATGCCGGACGCCCAATATGGCCAAATCCCGAGCAGGAAATATCTTCCAAAGCCAACAAGAAAATACAGACCTTCTGCAGCATCTGCAAGACAGGTTGGGTTACCAAAGCCTTTTTCAGGAAGCTCTATCAGTTCCTTGGAAGCATATCAGAGAGAGATTAATGGTGCAGGGATACTGATTGAGAGTGAGCATATCTCGTATTTTGCACCTAAGTTAGGCGAACCATACGCACGCTTGGTTGTCCCCATTCTTGAGCGAGCGTACAAAGAGCTAAAAGTCTGGCATGCAGGTGCTGAGCCATCTTTCCGTATCTCGGTGGAACACTACCCGAATGGGCACCCACGAAACAGGGGTGGAACGAGTGACTGCGTTATCCTCTACGGATTTAAGAATATAGGTTGGATGGATGACAACGCAAGAAAAATTCCTCACGTTAGTGGATACATTGAGGAGATGGCCCACAACTTTGACGGTGCTTGTGGTGTGATGGGCTGGCTATACGAGGCATTTGGCAACTACACGGCGAATGCTATTACCCTCAAAGTTGCACCTTACCCAGAGATCGAGAAATATTTACAGTCCGGAAGATATGGTTTGCAACGTGATGCAGAAACCTTTGATTACTACATGACTCACGGTTTCAAGCTACCTCCGGATGTCCCTCAGAATCTATTCGATCGTATCTATCGACACGTCTTCAGAATGCTCGAGCCTTCCGCGGGGCACATGCTTCTGCCGCGCTTTTACCAGGAAATCAAAAAGAGTGGCGTACCAAAGACGAAATCAGAGGCCGAGAGGGCTTACGTGGTGGCAGAGGTCTTTTCAAAAATCACAGGAACCAATGTAAAGGAGTTATTCCGGCAGTGCGGTATTGCGATGCATGAACCGATTAACGGCAGAGGGACCGGTGTCCTGAATAGCTGAGCAAAAACTGTATTCCTTCGTGATGCAGCGGTACATTAAGGGTCAGGATTTTTAGGCGAAGCTAACCAGAACTATTTAGTTTCGTATTAGTCGAAATAAGGGATAGGTGCATCTGAGCGCTTTTGAGTAGGTGACAATCGACCATTAACCGAGTAGTTGAGCAAAGCGATTATTCGCTGATTTCGCAGGAATATAATAAATTGTTCGGGGACCAAACACAAGCGGGCAAGCTGACATTGAAACTGAATATTGACTACGGCACCGACGCCAGCGGCAGGAAAAGGATGGCACCACAGCCCCTGCCGGACCCGCCTAAGACAACCCCGCAATAAATTGCTGGGCTAAATATTTAGCCCCCAAATTTATTTGGGGGTTTTCTTACTTCGGACCTTAACATAAACAATGGAGGTTTAATGAACGGTCGCGAAGCCCGCCAATGGCGGATCATATCTTTTATCTTCCCACTGCTATCGAACATCCTTCTGTTACAAGTTCTTACATTGGCGCAATCCGATGCACGCGATGAAGGCGACTGGCTGATTTGGGCGTCGCGCGTCGAGCCAAAAACGCTAAATCCTATCTCCGCAGAAAATGATGTATATTGCAGATGGATTACCAGGGGCAATATTTTTGAGCCGCTTTTAGTTTATGATTTTGATACGTTGTCCACAGGACGCCTTACGGCGGAACTGAAACCCCGGCTGGCCGAAAGCTACGAAGTCTCCAGTGACAGCATGGAGATAACATTTCGGCTAAGAAACGATGTACATTTCTCCGACGGAGCGCCTGTTACCGCAGATGACGTTATTTTTACATATCAGACCATTATCAATCCGGCGATAGATGCCGCTAATATAGCCAGCCTGTATATCGACGTGGCCGAGGCTGTCCAGGTTAACAAGCGGACGGTGAAATTTATTATGAAAAGGCCTTACTTCAAGACTCTTGAGATTTTGTCCTTTTGGGATGTTGGGATACTTCCAAAGCATATTTATAAATTCAGGGATGCAGCACAATTCAATAAACATATATCTAATCCGGTTGGCAGCGGGCCGTATGTACTTGAGAAATGGGATACAGGCAGGGAAATAGTGTTACGCCGCAACGAGAATTATTGGGGCGACAAACCAAAGCTTAAGAAAATAATCTACAAATTTATTACTAATCCTTTAGCCTGCATCCAGGCGCTGCGTAGTCACCAGGTAGATATTATCATTCCTGAGCCTGAACAATTTGCCGATTTAGCTGATGACCAAAAGTTCTGTGAGGAGTTTTATAGTCTGGCGTACTGGAATCCCGGCGTTCCTTTTTTTTATATCGGCTGGAATCAAAATACCCCCTTTTTCAGCGACAAGCGTGTTCGTTTGGCTATGACTTATATGATAAACCGTGAGGAAATAGTTCGGCATCTTCTCGAAGGCAATGGGCAGGTGATTACGGGGCCATTCTATATAAAAGGACATCAAAATGACACTACAATTGAGCCGTGGCCTTATGACACCCCTAAGGGGGTTAATTTGCTTGAGCAGGCCGGCTGGATAGACAGCGACGGAGACGGCCTGCGAGATAAGGATGGAACCGCTTTTAGATTTAGATTTATGTATTCGAGCGATTCGGCACTATATAATCGGATAGCAAGGTTCCTGAAAGACGAGATGGCAAAAGCAGGCATCGAAGTTATTCTTGACCCGTTGGAATGGTCAGTAATTCTTAGCAGACTTACCAACAGACAATTTGAGGCGTACATTGCCGGCTGGTCGGCTGACTTGCTCGAAGACCCTTATAAACTATTTCACTCCTCGCAAACCGGTAACAACGGCTGTAATTATGTAGGCTTTTATAATCCGCAGGCCGATGCGATAATCGAGCAGGCCAAACGTACTATTAACGACGACGAAAGGAACAAGCTTTACCATCAACTGCACAGGATCCTGCACGAAGAGCAGCCGTTTACTTTTTTATTCACTCGCCCGAGTTTTAGATTGGTTGACAGGCGTTTCAAGAACGTCACTATCCATAAAATGGGCCTTAATTACCTGGAATGGTATGTGCCCAAAAACGAGCAAAGGTACAAATAAGGACCTTCGATGACAACATACATCATTAGGCGTGTACTTTTGATGATACCAACTCTATTGGGCATAACCGTCGTGGTTTTCGCGATTAGCCGGTTTGCGCCGGGCGAGCCTGTAAGTTTCACTGGAGGGATTGGGGGGCAAATAGATACTGGACAGACGGACGTCACATCAGCACGTATGAAACTGTATGGGTTGGATAAGCCCATCCATATTCAATACGCTCAATGGCTATGGCGGGTTGTGCGGCTTGATTTCGGGGATTCAATCAGACACCATCGGAAGGTCTCTGAGCTGATTAAGGAAAGATTACCCGTCACGCTGATGCTCAACGTGATAGCTTTCTTGATTATCTATGCGGTATCACTGCCGGTCGGAATCTTAGCTGCGGTAAAGCATGGCCGATTATTTGACCGCGCCAGCTCGGCGGTTTTTCTTATGTTATGGTCTTTGCCGGTAATGTGGGTCGGCCAAATGTTAATCGGGTATTTTGCGGGGCCGACGTTTAAAAACTGGTTTCCACCAGCAGGACTTTCGAGCAATTATGCCGAGCAATTGTCTTTTTTGCCATGGCTGACCGACAGACTTTGGCACCTTGTTTTGCCGGTGCTTTGTTTAACCTACACCGGCTTTGCCTACCTTACAAAACAGGTTAGAGCTTCGGTGCTGAATAATCTACAAGCTGATTATGTCAGAACCGCACGAGCCAAGGGTTTGTCGGAGCCGGCTGTAATATTCAAACATGTTTTTCGCAATAGCATCATTCCACTGATAACGATTGTAGCGACACTGCTCCCGGCGATGCTTGGAGGCTCGGTAATAATTGAACGTATATTCAGCATTCCCGGCATGGGACTATTGGCGTTTGAAGCGATAACCAGTAGGGACTATAACGTAATAATGGCTGTGGCAACTATCGCAGGAATATTGAATTTGGCAGGCCTGCTGCTTGCTGATATTGCGTATGCCGTCGTCGATCCAAGAATCTGTTTTGAAAGCACCGTAGAGGCGCTATGAGGGGTGCAAAGAATAAAAAGCAAAAGGAACAGAGCCACGAGCGTAAGCGAGTGGGACTATCATACGGCGAACTGGTCTGGCGGCGATTTACTAAAAGCCGGCTTAATCTCGTTTGCCTGATATTCGTATTATTTTTGTTTTTACTCGCTGTCTTTGCGCCATTTATTGCGAATGACAAACCGTTTGTGATTCGTATAGACGGCAAATTGTATTTCCCGCTTTTGCGGAACCTGCAGCCGAGCGATTATTGTATTTTTCTTGCAGCGGTTGTTGTGCTTTGGCACGCAGTTGGCCCCCCTTCTTGCTTTCGCAAGAAAGCAGGGGGGCTTCACCGAAACACCAGCGGATTAGGTCTGAGTGTTGCAATAGTTTCGGTCGGGGCCGTGCTGATATTTGTTTTTGTTCCGCGAAGGTTCGATGCAGTTGATTACAAAGAGATGGTCGATTCCGGCAAGGCAACCGGTGCGATTTTTGCTTTCATACCTTATGGTTATGCCCGAACGGAGCTGGCCTCACACCGGCAGCCACCCAGTAGTCGGCACTGGCTCGGAACCGATGATGTCGGAGCGGATGTTTTGTGCAGACTGATTCACGGCAGCAGAATATCGCTTTCGATAGGATTTGTTGCGGTGGGAATATCCGTTGTTATCGGCATTTTGGTCGGAGCGATTCTGGGATATTTCGGAGGGTGGATTGATTTTATTGGGATGCGTTTTGTCGAGATAATGATGGCTATCCCGGTGTTTTTTCTTATTATCACCATAACTGCCTTTTTCCCGCGCAGCTTTTTGAACATTATGATTATCATCGGCGTAACCGGCTGGACGTCAAACGCAAGATTCATCCGGGCTGAGTTTTTCAAATTACGAAAGCAGGATTTCGTTCAGGCGGCAGTGTCACTTGGGCTGCCTCTGCGCAGCATTCTTTTTAGGCATATACTTCCCAATGCCGTTGCACCGGTACTGGTCAACGCTACGTTCGGAATTTCCAGTGCCATCTTTATCGAAGCTGCTCTTAGTTTTTTGGGTTTTGGCGTGGCTCCTCCTACGCCAAGCTGGGGACAAATATTGAGCTTGGGTGTCAGCGCTTCAGGCAGGTTCCTATGGTGGCTTACTCTGTTTCCAGGTCTTGCTATATTTTTTACTGTAATGGCCTACAATGTGGTTGGAGAAGGTTTGCGGGATGCAACTGATCCACGATTGAGCAAAGCGGCATGAAACAAGATGAGATTTTGCTATCTGTTCGGAAATTGCATGTCAGTTTCTCTACAGAAGATGGTGGCATAAAAGCCGTGCAGGATGTGAGCTTCTCGATAAGGAAAGGTCGAACGTTTGCGCTCGTCGGCGAGAGCGGATGCGGCAAGACCACAATCGCACTTTCGATTATGCGATTACTTCAAGCGGGGCAGGGCAAAATTATAAGCGGTGAAATTATATTTGATAATCAGGATTTGCTGAAGTTAAGCGAAAAACAGATGCGGCGGATTCGTGGAAACAAAATCACTATGATTTTCCAGGAGCCAATGACCAGTCTCAATCCGGTCCATAAAGTAGGAAACCAGATTGCCGAAGCCATCCGCCTGCATCAGAATAAAAACGCAAAGCAGGCCTGGGCGGATGCGGTCGAGATACTACGCAAGCTTGTGGTGAGCCCGTCGAATCAAGCAGGTGTCGCAGAGCCTGAGCATACAGCTCTGCCGAAAGGCATACTGTGTAGTGCATACCCGCACCAGCTTTCCGGCGGAATGCAGCAGAGGGTTATGATAGCTATGGCAGCAAGTTGTAAGCCGGCGCTATTGATAGCAGATGAGCCGACGACTGCTTTGGATGCGACCATTCAGGTGCAGATATTGAATTTGCTCGACCGGTTACAGAAAGAAATCGGGATGAGCATCTTGCTTGTAACGCACGATTTGGGTGTGGTGTCTGAGTATGCAGATGTTGTTGCAGTAATGTACGCTTCGCGGATAGTAGAAAAGGCCCCTAAGGGGCAGCTTTTTGCAGAACCTTTTCATCCATATACGCGAGGTCTGCTGCAATCTTTGCCACGACTGGACGTGTCAGCTAAACGTCTTGAGGTGATTCCAGGGACGGTTCCTGAGCCGTTGTATTTTCCTGCCGGCTGTAAATTTCACCCTCGCTGCCCAATAGGTCACAAAGACAAGCGATGCCGGACAGTTGAGCCGGAATTAAGGGAGGTACAGCCTGGACGCTATGTCGCGTGTTGGTACGCTCCTGGATACGAAAAAAGGTAGGGTGGGGTCTTTTACCCCACCGAACATTTTGGTTTATATAACAAAGATAAGGATTGGTGGGGTATGACCCCACCCTACGAATTGATATGCCAAATTACAGACGGGCAAATTTCGAAGGCGGATATTACTTTTTTACAGTCGTAACGTTTAAGCGAAAGAAATTCCTGATCGATATGCTATCGCGAGATTGCCTGCGTTTTGCCTTTAAAAAAGTAAAAGAAAAGCGGCCTTTTGACAATATAGCAATATGCCTTCTGCCTGATCATTTGCATTGTATATGGAAGTTACCCGAGGGCGACGCGGATTTTGCAACCAGATGGAATTCAATCAAATCGCTTTTTACAAAAATGTATCTAAATTCCGGCGGGCGTGACGGCAGAAGAAACGCATCGAGAATAAGAACCGGTGAAGCTGCTGTCTGGCAGAGGCGATATTGGGAACACCAGATAAAAAATATGAATGATTTGCAAAAACATATCGATTACATACATTACAATCCGGTCAAACACGGATTGGTGGAAAAGATTGAGGTTTGGCCGTGGTCAACGTATCATAAATTTGTTCAAGAAGGATTTTATCAAGGTGATGCAAATGATATTAGGAAATCTTCGAAAGATGTTTGTTTAGCAGGTGAATGATATTTAATAGTGGGGTACGACCCCACCCTACCAATTACTATTTTATGAAGAATCAAATACGAAATTCGAAGCACGAAATACGATATTCGAATTTTTGGTTTTAAAATATGCTGTATACTAACAATTATCTTCTGAAGGTCGAGAACTTAAAGACCTATTTTCCGGTTAAAAAAGGTCTGCGGAAGCTGCCGACAGGTTTTATCAAGGCTGTTGACGGGGTAAGTTTCGGCATCAAAGAAGGCCAGACATTGGGACTGGTTGGCGAAAGCGGCTGCGGCAAGACAACGGTCGCCAAAACTATAGTTCGGTTAGTGCCGGCGACGGCAGGACGGGTAATCTTCAAGCAGGAGGAGGTTCTGTCGGCTGATAGGATAAAGCTGCGTCAGCTTCGCAGGCAGATTAGCCTCATTTTTCAGGATTCATTCGGATCATTGAATCCGAGGATGACCGTTGGCAGCATCATTGGTGAGCCGATAAGGTTTCACAGAGGAATAATCGGAAGCAAGCTGACGGAACGAGTAGCAACGTTGCTTTGTAAAGTGGGGTTATCACCTGACTGTATGAACCGTTATCCGCACCAGCTCTCAGGTGGCCAAAGGCAGCGGGTCGGTATAGCCAGAGCGTTATCGCTGGAGCCGAGATTAGTAATCTGTGATGAGCCGGTCAGCGCTTTGGATGCTTCGATTCGAGCGCAGATTCTGAATTTGCTAAAAGATTTACAGGAAGAATTTGGCCTGACATATTTATTTATCGCACATGATTTAGCTGTGGTGGAGTTTTTCTGCGATGTAGTAGCGGTTATGTATATGGGCAGAATTGTGGAGCAGGCTCCGGTGAAACAATTGTATCGAAATCCCCTTCATCCGTATACACATGCCCTTCTATCCGCAGTTCCGCAGATTCCCCGCCCAGCGCTGGGCGGGGCTGGAAATATTTATAAAATGCTCGACTGAAAGCGCGATATTTGAGATAATCCTCCACAAGTAGATGGATTTTAACGTGACGGGAGTATCAATAAATATGAACGAAAAAGTTGACGCGGAAATAACCAAAGAAAATGGCGTTGCCGTAGTAGCCTTCAAGACAGCCAGTATAAGTAATGTTGAAGGAATAAATGCTGTTTCAGATCGTATAAAAGAGTATATCGACAAGAATTGTCCTAATAGTCTGGTATTTGATTTTGAGGGAGTAAAATTTTTCTCCTCTAACGTGCTGGGGCTGCTTTTGGAGGTTCGGGCCAAGCTTGAGACGTATGACGGCAAGGTTGTGATTAGTGCTATAAATCCACGATTGCATCGAGTTTTTAAGATAACTAATCTTGACAAGATTTTCACATTCTTCCCGAACAAGGAAAGTGCCATCAGGGCGATGACATCTGAAGGCACGACCTGATGCAAACTTATTCTTGTACGGGGAGGTATTATTCTTATGGAGAGAGCTGCTAACTGTTTGAAAAAGCTCAAAAGGATGAGCAACACTCTGCATCATAAGGAAGCGGACCGCGTACCAATCACCGATTTTTTCTGGGGAAGTTTTATTGCGAGATGGAAGAAAGAGCTTGGACTGGCAAATGATGCAGATCCTTATTACTATTACGACCTTGACTTGATCGTTACCACTGCCAATATGGACCCGCATATCAAATCGTTTGAGACTTTAAAAGAAGACAACGATGAGGTGATTATTAAAACCGGTTTCGAGACCGTTATCCGCAAAAAGTTTGATTTTCCTATGCCGGAACAAATCAGCTGGGATACAAACAGCATCGAAAAGCTTGAGTCGTTTGAGTTTGATGACCCGCATGACAGGAGACGCTATTTTGAGGCAGGAGATAATCAAATTGCTGGTGTTACCGCTCCGATGTTGAATTATGCGTTCATTTATGGTAATAAGCTAAGAGTTGCCGCCGAGAGTCTCGGTGCCAGCAAAACCTTGGCGCCGAATTCTATTTGGACTATCACGCTTTTCGGTGGATTTTTTGTTAATTTGCTTTATTGTCTTTTTCTGCTCAAAAAAAAATAACACATGGAGCTTATATCGCGAAAAAGGGACCAGCCCTTACTACCTATATACCCTTATAATGGGTGTGTGCTGGGCTGGTGGTATCGCAATTTACGGTATGGCAACGGCAAACATGGGCAATTTGGGCCCATCTATCGGCTGGGCTATATTTAGCGCCGTCTGTATCCTCACGGCCAATATTTGGGGCATATTGACAGGAGAGTGGAAAGGTGCTACTAAGAAAACACTGCAGGTGATGACCGCCGGATTAGTCGTTCTGTTCGGCGGTATTTGTATTGTAGGCTGGGCAAAATATCTGCAATAAATGTGAATCAGGAACGCTCGCTCATTACAAAAAATGGTATAATATAATTGTCTGAAAGGTAGAGGCATGTACGTTACAACACAATTTTCGGTTTTTATGGTTAATAAACCCGGAGTGCTGGCTCAGGTACTCGGTGAATTCGCACGAGCCAAGATTAACATAACAGCTATAACCATGATGGATTCCGTAGAGCATGGCGTTATGCGAATAGTCTTTGCTGATCAAAATAAAGCAAGAGAAGTGATGTTAAAACTAAATATGCCCTATAACGAAACGGAAGTGTTATGTATAAATCTGGACAATAAATCAGGTGCGTTGGCCGCGGTGGCGGAGAAACTGGCGAAAAACCACATAAATATCGGCTACGCATACTGCACGGCAGGCGCAAAGGGTGGTCGAACAACCGGTGTCTTAAAAGTCGCCGACGTAAAGAAGGCTATGAGAATCCTCCAGCAGAATCACAAGAAAAACAGCAAGTCACAACCTGTGGTCAGACGTTCGCAATCTTCGAGAAAATAATCGCCTTTTGCATCTGGTAATATTTGACAAGAAAGCTGAGGAATGGATATACTATCTATTTTGTAGAGATTATGGGGCCGTAGCTCAATTGGATAGAGCATCGGACTGTCGATCCGAAGGTTGAGGGTTCGAGCCCCTTCGGCCTCGCTTCCGTTCGACAAGCTCAGGACAAGCTTGTAATCTCAAGGCTATCAAACAGTTTGTTTGGTAGCCTTTCCTTCGACTACGCTCAGAGCCTGCCCTGAGCTTGCCGAAGGGACAGGCGCAGGATGTTACGAGCGGCGCAACCGAAAAACGAAGCCTGCGTATCATTTCCTTCGGTCATTTTTCCCTGCCCGTCCGGCAGGCGGGGATTCTCAATACTCGATGTTTGATGCGCGGCGAGTATCAAGTATCCAGCATCGAGCATCAAGTTTGCAAGTCGAATCCAATGGCTCATTAAACTTTGTGAATTAATATGGAATCTGGACACATCATGTGATAATCTGCTATTTTGATTTAACTGGATTGACTTATTTAAAGGGTGAGAGATTTACCCTGTTAGAAATTCGCTGAGAATGTAAGGGTACAAGACTTGTCGTGTTATTTCTAACGGGCTTTATATGTGAAATAGGAAGCCAAAAATGAAAATGATGCAAAAGAAAATAACCTTTGGCCTGATTGTGGCAACCAGAAACATTTTCAATGCCCAATTAGCCAAAGAGGGACGAAAACAATTACTTGCAGTGCTTAATAAGCTTGGGTTTCAGTATGTTATCCCCCCTGAAAACGCCACACCCAACGGGGCGATTGAAACTCTCTCGGACGCTAAAAAATGCGCTCACCTATTTAAACAAAACGAGGACAAGATTGATAGAGTCATTGTAGTACTGCCTAATTTTGGAGATGAATTGGGTGTCGTTCAAACGCTGGATATGGCAAAATTGGGCGTTCCTATTATGATTCAGGCCAGCAACGACAAGTTGGATAAAGTGGATGTCAAGAGCAGAAGGGACGCCTTTTGCGGCAAACTTTCAGTTTGCAATAACCTGTATCAATATGGCATACCTTTTACAGACACCTCTGAACATACATGTGATATAGACAACAAGTTGTTCGAGAGTGACATAGACCGTTTTGCAAGAATATGTCGCGTCGTAAAAGGATTAAAGAATGCAAGGATAGGCGCTATTGGCGCAAGGCCCGCCGCTTTTCAAACGGTCAGATTCAGTGAGAAGCTGCTGCAGGCCTCCGGGATTACGGTGGTACCGGTTGATTTATCTGAAATTATCTTCGGAGCCGAAAAGCTCGATGACCAGGCTAAGAAGGTTCAGGAAAGATTGTCTCGGATAAAAGATTATGGTAATGTCCCCGACTACGTTGATGAAAAAAATATTTTGAAGCAAGCCAAACTCTCCATTGTGATTGATAATTGGATACAGGAGAATGAGCTCGATGCCAGTGCTATTCAGTGCTGGACCAGCATACAGAATAATTATGGCTGTGCCGCCTGCTTATCGATGAGTATGATGGGCGAAAGATTTATGCCAAGCGCCTGCGAAATGGACGTTGCTGGCGTTGTCTCTATGTATGCCTTGCTGCTTGCTTCTGGAAATATTCCGGGCTTTCTCGACTGGAATAATAATTACGGCAATGAGAAAGATAAATGCGCCTGCACTCACTGCAGCAATTACCCGAAGAGCTTTGTGGGAGGTGAGATTGAAATTTCCAATCTCGATATTTTAGGTGAGACTATCGGCCGGGACAAGTGTTTCGGAGCCATAAAAGGCCACGTTGCCCCCGGGCCGATGACTTTCTTTAGAATTTCAACCGATGACTCCAAGGGCCAGATAAAAGGCTACTTGGGTGAAGGCGAGTTTACAGATGATCCTTTTGAAATGGATGGTGGAATAGCCGTCTGCAAGGTTTCGCATCTTAGAAAGTGTATGAAAAGTTCAATCATCCTGGTTTCAACCGATGAATCATAAGATTAATCATAGCAATCTGAACCATCGTTTCGCTGCTGTCTGTCAAAGACTCATAGTCCTTGCTCAGGCGGCG
>Ga0315541_1001449_pt1 | contig 21978 bp, 16 predicted proteins | sample SalMarSW160190MG_FD_203095 | JGI IMG/M metagenome (GOLD analysis project Ga0315541, IMG submission 203095) | Salt marsh sediment microbial communities from the Plum Island Ecosystem LTER, Massachusetts, United States - Salt Marsh Sediment SW1601-190 ...
TCCAGGATGCCAGGAATGGTGAAGTCCTGATGCTGGGCTATATGAACAAAGAGTCGCTAAAGCGCACATTAGGCACCGGAGATGTCTGGTTCTACAGCCGCAGCCGGCAGGAATTGTGGCACAAGGGAGAAACCTCGGGCAATTTCCTCAGACTGAAGTCCATCACCAAGGATTGCGATAGCGATGCCCTTCTTATAGAGGCTGAACCAACGGGGCCAGTATGTCACACCGGCAACCGTACTTGCTTCTTCCAGGAATTGGAGAGCAAAGACACAGCAGGGAAATAACCCCCTTCATCCCCCCCTTACTCTAAGGGAGGACAACTATAGCGTGAACGTTCATCGCGGCCCTCACGATTATGCCTGAGAAATCTCAAATCCCAAGCACTAAATCCTAAACAATATCGAAATTCAAAAATCAAAGGGCAAAACTTAAAAATGCTTATACCTTTCCCTGTATCTTTGCTTTTTGCATTTTAATTTTCTACTTACCGTTGCTCTGTCATTTTGCACTTTTATTTTTGCATTTTTAAGGTTTCGCCCCTCACATTGAGTTTCTTGTTCTCTATGGTAACGATGTCCTCTGGAAACCCCTTAATTGCCCAAAAACTATTGACAATTTTTCCGATAGTGGCCTATAGTTACAACAAGAGCGACATATAGTCGCCGGTCAAGTATGTTGCGTCAGCGGGTTGTCACAGTTCTCATCGTGGTCAGTTCAGCACATAGGGAGGGATGAGAGCCTGTTTGGGGTCTATCGAGCGCTGAGGTGAATATAAAAGAGTGAACAAGGGAGGAGTAACGATGAAAAATAGAGAAATACACTTACTAGCTCTGTTCTCTATGGTTCTGGTCTTCAGTCTGATTCTTCCTGTTTCGGTGGTGGGAGCTTCAGTAGCCCTGTCTCTCCTGGATGACCATTCTACCGGCCATCTGGCGGTAGGTAGCTGGAGCGCGGCTTCGGCAATCGCTCTGAATACTCCTCAGGGCCAGGTAACGCCCATGATCGCTGCCAGTGGCTCCCACACGGTGGGGCTTAAGTCTGACGGCACCGTGGTTGCCGTGGGGAACAACGCGTATGGGCAATGCAAGGTCGGCAATTGGGCGGACATCGTCCAGGTCGCCGCAGGCAGCAGTCACACGGCGGGGCTCAAGTCCAACGGCACCGTGGTTGCTGTGGGGAACAACGCGCATGGGCAGTGCGATGTCAGCGACTGGGCGGACATCATCCAGGTCGCCGCAGGCAGCTGGCACACTGCGGGGCTTAAGCCCGACGGCACCGTGGTCGCCGTGGGAAACAACGACGCCGGGCAGTGCGAGGTCGGCAATTGGACGGACATCACCGAGGTCGCCGCAGGCCGCTATCACACGGTGGGGCTTAAGCCCGACGGCACCGTGGTCGCCGTGGGAGATGATGGTTATGGGCAGTGCAATGTCGATGACTGGACGGACATCGTCCAGGTCGCTGCAGGCGTCTATCACACGGTGGGGCTTAAGTCTCATGGCATAGTAGTCGCGCGAGGATGGAACGACTATGGGCAATGCAATGTCGGTGGCTGGACGGACGTCGTCCAGGTAGCTGCGGGCGCTGGTTACACGGTGGGACGTAGGGCCAGCGGCAGCGTGGTCTCCGTGGGAGACAACGACGCCGGGCAGTGCGATGTCGGCGGCTGGACGGACATCACTCAGGTCGCCGCGGGCAGCTGGCACATGCTGGGGTTCAAATCCGATGGCAGCGTGGTCGCCGTGGGAGAGAACTACTGGGGGCAGTGCGATGTTGGCGGCTGGGTGGGCGTCACCCGGGTCGCCACAGGAGAGACGCACACGGTAGGGGTTAAGGCCGACGGCAGCGTGGTCGCCGTGGGAGACAACGAGGCCGGGCAGTGCAATGTTGGCGGCTGGATGGATATCATCCAGGTCGCCACAGGAGAGATGCACACGGTGGGCCTTAAGTCCGATGGTGCCATGGTCGCCGTGGGAGACAACTACTGGGGGCAGTGCAATGTCGACCGCTGGACGGGCGTCACGCAGGTGGCCGCAGGCAGCGTTCACACGGTAGGGCTTAAGTCCGACGGCGCCGTGGTCGCCGTGGGATTCGGCAGCTATGGGCAGCGCGATGTTGGCGGCTGGACGGACGTCACTCAGGTCGCCGCAGGCCGCTATCACACGGTGGGGCTTAAGTCCGACGGCAGCGTGCTCTCCGTGGGAGATAATGGCTACGGGCAGTGCAATGTCGGCAACTGGACGGATGTCATCCAGGTCGCCGCAGGCTTCTGGCACACGGTAGGGGTTAAGTCCGACGGTGCCGTGGTCTCCGTGGGAGATAATGGTTATGGGCAGTGCAATGTCGGCGGCTGGACGGACGTCACTCAGGTCGCCGCAGGCCGCTATCACACGGTGGGGCTTAGGTCCGACGGCAGCGTGCTCTCCATGGGAGATAACGGCTACGGGCAGTGCAATGTCAGCGGCTGGACGGACATTGTCCAGGTCGCCGCAGGCCGCTATCACACGGTGGGACTTAGGGCCGACGGCAGCGTGGTCTCCGCAGGCCCCGAGGTCGAACTTGCCAAATGGAATCTGGTACTTGCGGTGCCACCGGCGCAGTGTATCCTGGCCATCTCCAGCACTGCTGGAGGATCGGTAGCCACCCCTGGCGAAGGGACTTTTGCCTATGACAGGGGGACAGTGGTCGGCCTAATGGCTGAAGCTGGGGAGGGCTACCGCTTTGTCGACTGGACTGGCGATGGGAACACCATCGCCGATGCCAATGCCGCCCAGACCACTATCACCATGGCGGACTCCTACGCTATTGCCGCCAACTTTGAACTAGAAGAAGGTCTGTGTAGCCTCACCGTCTCCGATACAGAAGGAGGGTCGGTAACCACCCCCGGCGAGGGGGCTTTTCTCTATGAGGAGGGAACAGTGGTCGACCTGGTGGCCGAGGCCGAGACGGGCTATCTCTTTGTCAACTGGACCGGCGATGTCGACACCATCGCCGATGTCGAGGCTGCCGCGACGAATATCACCATGGACGACAGCTATTCCATAATGGCTAAATTTGTGAGTGTTAAGGCTGGCGATGTAGGCATTAAGGCTGGCGACTGGATAAAGGTTGAGTACAAGATTACTGGTTGGCCTGCTGGAGAGCCGTATCCAGAATGGTTAAACTTGGAGTTTCTGAGCGTTGAAGGCACAACCGCTAATGTGCGGGCTACGATGCGTATGTCTGACGGAACCGAACAGAGCGAGACCATGTCTTTGGATGTTGTGGCTGGGGGTGAAGCCCTTGGGTTCTCGGGAGGTGTTATTTCCGCCAACCTGACAACAGGAGACTCCGTTTACATGACTGGATTTGGGAGTGTAACAATAGAAGGCGAAACTACAAGAACTTATGCAGGAGCAAGGAGAACAGTAGTCTATGCCAGCATTTCACAGTCGGTACCATTTCAGGATGAAGTCCAGCTTACCTACTACTGGGATAAACTGACCGGGGTAATAGTGGAGGCATCCACAACTTATTCCAACATTACAGCCACTGGTAAGGTAACAGAGACAAACATGTGGGAGGCTACGACTATCCGAATGCCGTGGTGGCCCTGGATAATAGTGGCGGTGGCGGTGGTAGTGGGACTAATCATTTACTTCGCGCGCAGAAGAAATAGAGGTGCAGTGGACACCCAAGGGTGAAGTATGAAGCTGATACTTAGTTCGAGGAGACACCATTACGTGGCAAAACTTGGCATCTTTTTGATTGCGGTAGCCGTAATTGCCGGGATGGTAAGCTGTGGCGGTGATGGTACTCCTACTACCGTGGAAATACGGGATTGGCATGATTTGGATGCTGTCAGAGATAGCCCAGGCAGCGATTACCTTCTGATGAACGACCTCGATTCCATTACCTCTGGCTACCTGGAGCTGGCAAGCCCAGCAGCCAACGGAGGAAAGGGTTGGCAGCCGATTGAGAGGCCATTTGCCGAGAGCTTCGACGGTCAGGGATATGAGATAAGGGACCTGTTTGTCAGCCGCCCTGACGAAAGGAATGTAGGCCTGTTCGGTCTTGTCTGTGAGGAAGGGGTGATCCAGAATGTCGGGCTAATGAATCTCGCCGTCACTGGGAATGAGTATGTTGGTGGTCTGGTAGGAGAGAATCTGAATGGCACTGTGCGAGACTGCTATTCCAACGGCAACGTGGTTGGCGATCGGCACACTGGCGGCCTGGTGGGATGGAATTGGGGTAGTGTGAGCAACTCCTATGCTGCTGGCAGTGTGAGTGGCTCTGGGTACGGCGGGGGTCTCGTTGGAGATAATTCGGGCACGGTGAGCGACTCCTATTCCACCGGCAGCGTCACTGTCCTTTCGTATGTTGGCGGTTTGCTGGGCTGCAATCGTCTGGGCACAGTGAGCAACTCCTACTATAATTATGAAGAGGTTCTTATTAACGGAGAGCACATCATTACTGTCGGAGCTTTGTCCGATGAAGGCTTTGAACAATGGCTTGCTAACGATAAGTCTTTAAATGTCAATGAGAGGCTTCCTCAAGAAAATGGTTATCACGTGATAAGTGATGTCAGTGACCTCAAGGAGCTGCTCGCTTTTGGTCAGGATGATTCGGTGAGATTTAGATTGAAGAGCGATCTTGATCTAGGCGCCACAGCAGACTTCTATATCCCTTATCTTGCCGGACAATTCGACGGAAATGGCCACAAAATCTCTGGCCTGAGCTTGGACCTTGATTTTGTTTCGGCAGTGGGATTATTTGGGTACATCGCTCCTGGCGGAAAAGTCACGGGGTTGGCCGTCGAGAACGCAAACATAGCTGGCAATTCTAGTATTGGCGGCATTGTGGGACTCAATTATGGCGATGTGAGCAACTCTTGCTTCGCTGGCAGTGTCGCTGGCGAGGACAATGTTGGTGGTCTGGCAGGAGCTAGTGTGGGCACTGTAAGCAGTTGCCATTCAACCGGCAGCGTGACCGGTAAACAGTATGTTGGCGGGCTGGTCGGACGCAATGATGGCACTGTGAACAACTCGTATTCCACGGGCAACGCGATAGGCGATCGAGCCGTCGGGGGTCTGGTGGGATGGAATCGGGAGGGAACGGTGAGCATGTGTTATGCCACAGGCAGCGTCACTTCTAATGCTTGTCTGGGCGGTCTGACGTGCACGAATAGCGGCACTATAAGCAACTCCTTCTGGGATACTGAAAGCAGCAGACAAGCCACTTCCAATGGCGGGACGGGCAAGACTACAGCGGAAATGAAGGACATCGACACATTCATGGACACGGAGACGGAAGGTCTGGACGAGCCGTGGGATATAACGGCCGTTGCTACTGGTGAGACCGACCCCTCATACATCTGGAATATCGTTGACGGCCAGACCTATCCCTTCCTGAGCTGGCAGCCGGTTTCTTAATACAACCGGAGCTTATACAATTGACCCGACACGATAATGTGCCTTACGGTGGAATTACACAGTAGCGTATTCGGTTACCTCTGGCGTAACAGAATAGCGGTTTGTGATTCCCTAACTCTGCAGGACATCTTGGAAACCGCGCAAAAGAACATTGACAGTTTCTTGCATGGCGGTATAATGGTTTACCCAAGAGTAGCCTCCGCCAGAGATAGCACTCTAAGGCTAGCATCAAGACCGGGCGCAAGTGTGAGTTAAAAGGTTGCGGTGGTTCTCACGATGCCGATCCCGGCACTTGTGGGGATGTGAACTGGACTCTTCTGAGCATTGGGATTTCAATTGTCATTTGGGTTTTGGCATTTGGAATTTGTCGGGGCAGCTACGAGAATCTGGGGATGAAGTATGAAGATAATACCTAGTTCACGGAGACACCATTACGTGACCAGTGTCAGTGTCTTGTTGATTGTGTTAGCCTTAATTATCGGGATTGTGGGCTATGTTCAGCCTACTCCTTCTGAAGATGCGGTTACTTTCACTGACCCCAACCTTGAGACGGCGGTCAGAGAAGCCATTGCCATACTCGATGGACCCATCTACCCATCAGAACTTGACGGGCTGACCTCACCAACCTGACTTTCCTTAGCCTCTGGCATAACAAGATAAGCGATATCTCGCCTCTGGCCAAGCTCACCAGCCTGACACAACTCCTCCTTACGGTAACCAGATAAGCGACATATCGTTGCTTGCCAACTTCACCAAACTGACAGAACTCCACGTCAGGTATAATCAGATAAGCGATATGAGTCCCCTAGTGGAGAATGCAGGGCTTTCAGAAGGGGATTGTGTTAGCCTGAATGGGAATCAGCTGAGCTCAGATTCCATAAGCATATACATACCTCAACTTGAGGCGCGAGGCGTGATTGTGCTTTATTAGAATTCAGGCGGTTTGTTCAAAGCTATAATATACCTGAGAGTGGAATTGCACAATCCTCGGGAATGTGTGGTCAGCCCCAAAGGCTAGCTGTCTTCTTTGACGTTATCAGGTTAGTACCGAAAATCTAGATTTCACGATTTCGCTTCCGCAATACCATGACATGACTGCCGAGACACTATTGACAAAGTCTGTGATCATGGTACCATACTAGTATAACGCTAATATAGGGCTGGCGGCCAAGTGTGTGCTTTTAGAGGGTGCGGTAGCTTTCACCATGGCCGGTTGGGCAGGTATGAACATGTAATCTGGTCTTTCTGCTTTTGCCGCGGCGAAATCAACCCCCAGTCTACAAACCCAGGCCTGTGTAAGACAGTAGCTGACCTCTTGGTCGCGCAACAGGGGCTGACAGATCAAGCAACTACAAGGACAAAATCAGATAGTCTGAAAAACAGGAGAAGCCTGAGAGCAGGCAAGGAGGAAAGACGTGAAAAAAGTATTTAGTGTTTGCGTAGCTCTATCGTTGTTGCTGGTCCTGGCGCTAGCATCATCAGCGCCGTTAGCGGCAGTGCAAGCGTCCATAACTGTCGAAGTCACCAATCCAATCGCATGGGACCTGTCCGACTATATCATCAAGTTCAAGAATGCGGGGCTCCTGCTAGGCCCTGCCGACTACATTGACATCATGTTTCCCACAGGCACCGATCTTGCGACGGTCACGTCCGTCGCTGTCACAGTCCCCGCTACAGTCACAACCTACGCGGTGATCGGTAGTAATCTCCATATCTTGCTGGCTGGTGGTGAGGCGATCGGATGGGGAGTCGATGTGACAATCGTGGTTGAAGACGTTACCAATCCCGCGCCGGGCAGTTACGGCCTATGCGTCGGTACATCGACCATGTCAACGATTTGTTCTGATGTTGGTGACGCTGACGTCGTGGCGACCTATGAACTCACAATGGCATTAAATCCTGCCGGTGCCGGAACGGCGACCGACATGAGCGATGAGTCACCCTATGAAGCGGGCACTGTAGTCGCCATAAAAGCGGAAGCCAACGCGGGATACCGGTTTGTCAACTGGACAGCAGCGCCAGAGGTCGTATTTGCTGATTCAAATGCCGCGGAGACTACCTTCATCATGCCCGATGAAGCTGTGACCATCACAGCCAGATTCGAGCCGATATCCACCTACACCCTGACCATGGCAGCGGCCCCTGTCCCGGGTGGAGTGGCGACTGATGAGACCGGCGCTGATCCTTACGAAGCAGGTGCTACCATCGCCATAGAAGCAGTAGCCGCAGCGGGTTACCAATTCGTGAACTGGACAGCGGCGCCGGACGTCGTATTCGATAATGCGAATGCGGCGGAGACCACCTTCACTATGCCCGATGAAGCTGTGACCATTACCGCCAACTTTGTGGCGGTCTGCCAACTCACCATCTCCACCACCACCGGTGGCTCGGTGATCGCTCCCGGTGAGGGGAAGTTTACCTATGATGTTGGCCAGCCAGTGAGTCTGGTGGCTGAGCCGGATGATGGCTATAGGTTCGTCGAATGGACCGGCAATGTGGCCACTATCGATGATCTGAATGCCGCCTCAACCACCGTCATCGCCGACGGCGACTACTCGATCACCGCCAATTTTGAGGAGGTGCCCCCGGTTTCGACAGGCTGTTTCATCGCCACTGCAGCCTACGGAACTCCTACTGCTGAGCAGATCGACGTGTTGCGAGAGTTCCGAGATGTGGTGCTACTGCAAAGCGCCGCGGGCTCCCGACTTGTCGCCCTTTACTACTGGCTTGGCCCTAGTGTAGCGGATTTCATGGTAGGGAGTGAGCTTTTGAGGACTCTGGTTAGGGAATTCTTGGTTGACCCTCTTGTTTGGACGGCTGAAGTCACTGGAGTTATATGGCGGGGTTAGGGAGAGTGTAGAGTGCTGCGCCTTGCATACGGAGAGCCTCTCACCGGGCTCGGATATGCCAGGATGCGAGCTAGGCAAGCAGAGCATACCCGAGCATGACGAGTAGGAATTGCACACCTGCCTGTGTTGTTGCACATTGACCTGTTTCGTGACTGCCAGGCTCTGTAGTATGCCTTGAACATCGCAATCTATCGATGTTCTTCACCGGTGATATAATAGCCCTTTGAGAGTCATATAAGTGAAAAAAATTGGCAGCTTCTTAACTGCGGCAGCCCTAATTGCTGCGATGCTAGGCTGTTCTGCTGCTGTCACTCAGTACAACCTCACCATCTCCAGCACCACTGGAGGGTCGGTCACCACCCCTGGAGAGGGGACTTCTACCTATGACGAGGTAACATTGGTCAGCCTGGTGGCCGAGACTGAGGAGGGCTACCGGTTTGTCAACTGGACGGGCGATGTGGGTACCATTGGCAATGTTGATGATGCCACAACTACCATCACGATGAACGATGACTACTCCATAACCGCCAACTTTGTGGCGGTGGTATATACCCTTACTGTGTCCAGCACCGCCGGAGGGTCGGTAATCACCCCGGGAGTGGAGACTTCTACCTATGACGAGGGAACAGTGGTCAACCTGGTGGCGAGTCCACGTCCTGGCTACCGCTTTGTCAGCTGGACTGGCGACGTGGGCACGATTGCCAATGTCAATGCGGCGTCAACTACCATCACCATGGATGCCCACTACACTGTCAGCGCCAACTTTGCTCAAATCGCCCCCATGGTTGCCGCAGGCTGGTATCACACGGTCGGGGTTAAGTCCGACGGCACCGTTATCGCCGTGGGACGCAACGGCGAGGGACAGTGCAATATCGGCGGCTGGGCGGACATCACCCAAGTCGCCGCAGGATTTGAACATACGGTGGGGCTTAAGTCCAACGGCACCGTGGTCGCCGTGGGGCGCAACCGCGAGGGACAGTGCAATATCGGCAACTGGACGGACATCGTCCAGGTCGCTGCAGGCGATGATCACACGGTAGGGGTCCAGTCCAATGGCACCGTGGTCGCCATGGGACAGAACAGCGAGGGGCAGTGCGATGTTGGCAACTGGACCGACATCGTCCAGGTCGCTGCATGCGGCGATCACACGGTGGGGCTTAAGTCCAATGGCACCGTGGTCGCCGCGGGTGAAAACCGCTACGGGCAGGGCAATGTCGGCAACTGGACGGACATCGTCCAAGTCGCTGCAGGTTATTATTGCACGGTGGGGCTTAAGTCCAACGGCACCGTGGTCGCCGTGGGAAGCAACGGCTATGGGGAGTGCAATGTCGACAACTGGACGGACATCACCCAGGTCGCCGGAGGCCCAGGGTACGGTCGTCACACGGTGGGGCTTAACTCCGACGGCACCGTGGTCGCCGTGGGAAGGAACGACTACGGGCAGTGCAATGTCGGCGGCTGGACGGACATCACGCAGGTCGCTGCAGGCGCCATTCACACAGTGGGGCTCAAGTTCGACGGCACCGTGGTCGCCGTGGGAAGCAACGGTGCTGGACAATGCGATATCGGGGGATGGCATCTGACTTGAACTCTCCCGTACCTCCGTCCATAAAAACGATTCACTTTCTTCTTATTGCTGCTTAGTTCGTATACTGATAGGGATGCAGAATGGGATGTTATAGCTATAATTGTGTCGCAACAAAGACGATGACAGGCGTACCTAACGATTAGTCGAGCTAGGTGGATTTGAAGGGGGTAAACATTGCTTAGATCAGATATTCTATTCTGCTTGATAATGCTAATAAGGGAGGATTGAATGAGTAAGAAAAAGCTGGCTGGAATCATCATAGTCTGTATTATGGCCATCATAGTAGCCGTAGTCATAGCTACACCCCTGCGACTACCCTTCTTAGAGTCGCCTAACCTTGAGGAATCACTAAGGGAAAGGGCAACCGAATGGAATAATCTTCTCAGTTCATTACGGACAGTCAATCTCACTGAGGAACAGGCAATCGGGGAAATTGAAGGCTTTCTTGAGCCTTCGGATGCAAGGACAGTAAGAGCTGAGGAATTCTACACATCATGGATGGGAGAATGGAAGGAGGTGGCATGGTCAATCGATGACGTGTCTATAGATGCCACTAAGGTACATGGAACTGTCCGACTAAGCGTAGTCTTTGAGTGGACGGGGCCTGAAACGCAAGGAGTACAAACAGGGGATATTGTCACACAAAATTCAACTAGCAGCTGGAAGTTAATAGATGAAGTGTGGTATCGCACGATGGAAGTTGCTGAAGTAGAATAGTAGCCTCAGACCAGGCGGTCGATAGTTTGGGTTGGTACTGTGGTTTCCTATTCCATTTATTGTTTTGCTTCCTCAATAGTTGCTCAATCCTCTGACAAAGCCTCGACCTATCCTCAAAACCCAAGTAGATCAGAGACAGGTATCTGAATTGAACTCTCCCGTACCTCCGTCCACGAGGGCGGAGACACGGTCATATTGTCATCGTGAGCCACCACAGGGAAAACGGGGTCAACTCTATTTTTCTCTGCGCCCCGTCACTGCGAGATTAAGGAAGTCAGCCGAAGCAATCCCGGCGGGTAAAGCGTAGGAAGAAAAACAGACTTGGCCCTGCAGTACTCACCACAAAGTATGCCTGTGGGTGAAATCACACAATTACTGTTTTGTTATCTCTAGTGTAGCAATATAGCGTCGCAACCCCTCAACTCCATAACACGCCTTGGACACCGCAGCCTATTGATAATCCCTTCACTGGTGATACAATAGTAATTCACGTGTCATATGCATGAAACGAATTAGCATCTTTTTGACCACGATAGCCCTAATTGCCGGGATGGTAGGCTGTGGTGATGGTGGAGGTGGTGGTGAGCCCGAATACACCCCGATGGTCGCCGCGGGCTCATTTCATATGGTGGGGCTTAAGTCCGACGGCACTGTGGTCGCCGTGGGAGACAACGACTATGGGCAGTGCAATATTGGCGGCTGGGTGGGCGTCATCCAGGTCACCGCAGGCGGTGGTCACACGGTGGGGCTTAAATCCGACGGCACTGTGGTCGCCGTGGGAGACAATGACTATGGGCAGTGCGATGTCGGCAGCTGGACGGACATCGCCCAGGTCGCCGCAGGCCTGTATCACACGGTGGGGCTTAAGTCCGACGGCACCGTGGTCGCTGTGGGATCCAACTCCGACGGGCAGTGCGACGTTGGCGGCTGGAGCCACATCACCCAGGTCGCTGCATCCGAATTGCACACGGTGGGGCTTAAATCCGACGGCACCGTGGTCGCCGTGGGAGACAATGACTATGGGCAGTGCGATGTCGGCAGCTGGACGGACATCGCCCAGGTCGCCGCAGGCCTGTATCACACGGTGGGGCTTAGGTCCGACTGCACCGTGGTCGCCGTGGGAAAGAATGACTATGGGCAGTGTGATATCGGCAGCTGGACAGGCATCACGCAGGTGGCCACAGGCAGCTTGTACACGGTGGGGCTTAAGTCCGACGGCACTGTGTTCGCCGCGGGAGACAACGACTATGGGCAGTGTGATGTCGGCAGCTGGACGGACATCGCCCGGGTTGCCGCAGGCGGCTGCTACCATGAGGGATACACGGTAGGGCTTAAGACCGATGGCACCGTGGTCGTCGTGGGAGATAACTACCACGGGCAGTCCGATGCCGGCGGCTGGAGGGACATTATCCAGGTCGCCGCAGACATGGAACACACATTGGGCCTTAAGTCCGACGGCACCGTGGTCGCCGTGGGGGACAACGACTATGGGCAGTGCGATGTCGGCAGCTGGACGGATATCGCTCACGTCGCTGCAGGCGATTATCACACGGTGGGGGTTAAGTCCGATGGCACTGCGGTCGCCGTGGGATGGAACGAATACTGGCAGTGCGATGTCGGTGCCTGGGGGCACATCACGCAGGTCGCCGCGGACTACAGGCACACGGTGGGGCTCAAGACCGACGGTACAGTGGTCGCCGTGGGAGAACACCACTATGGGCAGTCCGATATCGACGGCTGGACAGGCATCACCGAAGTCGTCGCAGGCGAGAGGCACACGGTGGGGCTTGAGTCCGACGGCACTGTGGTCGCCGTGGGATGGAACAAATACGGGCAGTGCGATGTCGGCAACTGGACGGACATCACCCAAATCGCCGCGGGCGACTATGACACGGTGGGACTTAAGTCCGACGGCACCGTGGTCGCCGTGGGAAACAACGACTGCGGGCAGTGTGATGTCGCCAGCTGGACGGACATCACCCAGGTCGCTGCAGGCGACTATCACACAGTGGGGGTTAAGTCCGACGGCACTGTGGTCGCCGTGGGATGGAACGAAGATGGGCGGTGCAATGTCGGCAACTGGACGGACATCACCCAGGTCGCCGCAGGCTCATCTTGCACGGTGGGGCTTAAGTCCGACGGCACTGTGGTCTCTGTGGGGTGCAACGGCGCTGGGCAGTGCAATGTCGGCGGCTGGGATCTGACTTGAACTTTGCCCCTACCTCCGTTCATAAGGGTGGAGATACGGCCATATTGTCATCGCGAGGCATCACAAGGAAAACGGGGGCAAATCTATTTTTCTCTGCGCCCCGTCACCGCGAGACTGAGGAAGTTAGCCGAAACAATCGCGGCCGGTGAAGCGTAGGAAGAAAAACAGAATTGGCCCTGTACTACTCACCACAAAGTCTGCTTGTGAGTGAAATCACACAGTTACTTGGATTATTACTTAGCCGCACACTGAGATCAGATTTGTAAGCTGAATTCTCTGGCTCATTGTGTGTGCTCCAACCGCGCCCACCAATCTCTTGTATATATTATCCCTGCACAGTACGTTGAAAAGGAATTTGCTATGATACACTGCCATTGTTACCCATGTGGTCAGCCAGCACAGGGGATTGACAGTGCCGAGGGGGCGCTGTATAGTATGGATCGCCGGCGACAATCTGTGGGAATCAGACTACTTCACACGTAAAGGTAACATAACGTATGTCACATCCCGTTCAGGATGGCGCCAGAGGCTTGAATGCGAACACTGTGCACTACATGGAAATTGACCGCCACAAGAATCAATTTCACGCGGCTGTGAAGGACAAAGAAGGCTAAACGAAGGTAAGGTATGAAGACAATACTTAGTTCCAGGAGGCGCCATCACATGAAAAGATTCGCCATTTTCTTGCTTACGGTATCCTTAATTGCAGCGGTGACAGGCTGCGCTGGTGTTAGGTATGACCTCAGCATCTCCAGCACCGCTGGCGGTTCGGTAGTGACTCCCGGTGAGGGGGTTTCTAGCTACGAACAGGGAACGGTGGTTAGCCTGGTGGCGAGCCCGGCTAGCGGCTACCAGTTTTTCAACTGGCTTGGCAATGTGGGTGCCGTCGACAATGTCAGCTCACCCTCAACCACCATCACCATGAACGACAGCTACTCAATCATCGCTAGTTTTGAGCTGTCCGTTCAGTACAGTCTGACCATCTCCAGCACTGCTGGCGGTTCGGTAATCACCCCTGGGCAGGGAATCTTCACCTACGACGAGGAAAAGGAGATCGACCTGGTAGCCCAGCCCCAGAACGGCTACCGCTTTGTCAACTGGATCGGTGATGTGGACACCATCGCCGATATCAACTCCGCAACAACCACTATGGCCGTGAACGGTGACTACTCAATCACCGCCAGCTTTGCGGCTGAGGTCAACCCCATGGTCGCTGCCGGCGCCGGACACACCGTGGGTCTTAAGGCCGACGGCAGAGTGGTTGCCGTGGGACGGAACGACTACGGGCAGTGCAATGTGGGCAGCTGGACCGGCATCGTCCAGGTCGCGGCAGGTGGTGACCACACACTGGGGCTCAAAGCCGATGGCAGAGTGGTCGCCGTGGGACGAAACGACTACGGGCAGTGCGATGTGAGCGGCTGGACCGGCATCGTCCAGGCGGCTGGGGGCGGCCTGCATACCGTGGGGCTTAAGGCCGACGGCACAGTGGTCGCCGTGGGACGAAACGACCAGAGGCAGTGCAATGTGGGCAGCTGGACCGGCATCGTTCAGGTCGCGGCAGGCTATGGCCACACGCTGGGGCTCAAGGCCGACGGCACCGTGGTCGCCGTGGGACGGAACATTGAAGGACAGTGTAATGTCCAAACATGGACCAACATCATCCAGGTCGCCGCAGGCGCCTATCACACGCTCGGAATCCAGGCGAACCACACCGTAGTCGCCGTGGGATGGGACATGGGCGGACAGCTGCAGGCCGCCGGCTGGGATGACACCGTGCAGGTCGGGGGAGGCTATGAGTACAGCCTGGGGCTCAGCTCCGACGGCAACCTGGTCAGATGCGTGGGATGGAACGGCCCCGGGCAGTGTGATGTCTGCGACTGGACAGGCATCGTTCAGATTGCCGCAGGTCAATTACACACCGTAGGGCTTAAGTCCGATGGCACCGTGGTCGCCGCGGGACAGAACAACGACGGACAGTGTGAGGTCGGCGGTTGGGCGCTGAATTGAACTTTCCAGGGTGCTGAACGAGGACGTGAGTTTGACTGGTTTGCTATATTTGATGCTATGATAACCCGTCTAAGCTAGGTTGCACCTGGAATCAATGATAGTGAGACGGTCAATTTAGTTGGGGAGGGGATCTAGGGGGTGGTAACAGGTGGATAACGCCTATGGTGCCTTTATCAACGTTTCCACTCTGCCTGGCTTTTTCAGCTTTTTTTCCCGACGCTGAACCGGCCTTCATTCGTGCAGGCCCAGAGTAAGGGAAATCATGGAATGTCAAGCCTCTCCTGGGTACTAACCTTACGAACATCATCCCATTTTGGCAGTTTGCCTGGTTCCAATGACAAATGACAGAGTCCAAATGCCAAATGAAAAGAAGAACTAGTTTTGGCATTCAAGCATTCGGATTTGAAGAGGAGCGCTTTTGGGGACTTGGAATTTAGCCAATAGGAGTACCACGCTTCGCTGGCAATCACACGAGTGGGCGGGCACAAGACCCGCCCCTACGAAAAATGTAGTGGCGGGGTTTATCCCCGCCTGACGAAGCATCATTAAATAACCAAGGCTAGGAGGCGTGAAGGAATTTCTTCCTTCACGATGGGCGGGAGGATTGAAGGGCGAAAAGTAGGAAAACCGGCAATCCCGAGCACCGAAGAGGAGATTCCAAATCCCAATTTGCAAACCCCAAACAATATCAAATGACCAAAATCCAAAAGACTAAGGGGTTGTGAAATTTGAAAATTGGGATTTGGGATTTGGAACGGAGCGCGTTTGACATTCAGCCAATGGGATTGCCATGCCCCGACAAATCGGGACTTGCAACGACAAAAACAATAATGACAAATGTGGTGCCGGGCCTTAGCCTCATGCCGGACTCTGCCAGGGCAGGTGCCGGGTTGCGCGGTTGAGGTGAATGGCGAAACAAGCTAAAATGCAGGAGAATAGCCCCTGACTGGGCATGGCTGGTTACGTCATCCAGATGCCTGGTGATGCTGAGCACAGACTTCCGAATGCTGTAGCAGGGGCGGGGAACTATGACCGGAGCAAAAGCTAAGGCAACCCACGGAAAGCAGCCCAGAGGAAAGCAAGCCGAGGGAAAGCCCCCAAAGAAGGGCTTACCCTGGTTTGCCTGGCTGTTCATAGCACTGGCGATTGCCGGCGTTGTTGTTCTTGTCCGTCTCTACCCCATGGGCCAGCCCTCCCCGGATAACGGCGGGAAGCCAAGGGCAGCAATCGTTGACCAGCTTTATAACCTGCAGCCAAACGAGGCCTTTGCCGGAAATGTCACCAGGGAGCTTGAGGAATACGGCTTTGCGGTTGACCTCTACCAGGGCGATGACATCACAGTTGACTTTTACCGCGAACTACCGGCTCACGGTCATAAGCTTATCATCTTTCGAGCCCATTCCGGCCTGTTAACCGGTATTCCCAAGACGGTACTGTTTACCAATGAGGAATATAGCCCGGACAGGTATCCGACCGAGCAGTTATTTGACGAACTGTTGATAGGTGCGCCCGGTCCGGGTCAACCCGTGATGTTCGGGATAACTGCAAGTTTCGTCAGGCGCAGTATGAAAGAAGGATTTGATGATACCGCCATCATAATCATGGGTTGCGGTGGCATCTATCTGGAAGACCTGGCTCAAGCATTTGTTGAAAAAGGAGCTTCAGTTTACCTTGCCTGGGACCTCAGTGTGCTTCTACAATACGTGGATGATGCCACACTCTATCTAATCGAACAGCTATGCTCTGAAAACGCCACCGTAGAGGAGGCAGTGGATAGGACTATGCATGTCAAAGGTGCAGACCCAGAATATGAGGCTGAGCTCCAGTATTACCCGTCAGAGACGGGCAACAGGACCCTGGAGGACTTGATACAAATGGAATTTGAGACTGGAGACGATACAGGTGCCTGAACTGGATAGAAAGACGACGCGGGCGGGTACAAGACCCGCCCCTACGACAGGGAATCCCAACTGCCAAGGACCCCTACAATTCATAGACTAACGACCCGGAAAACGGATAATCCTCCCAATGTTCAACAATACCTTTTCTCACTGGGTTACCAATGATGTACCTGGCAACCAGCATGCAATCTTCGTCTCGTCGCAAAAAATGGTCGTAAAAACTTCTTTGCCAAATAGTGCCTCGGTAGCCGTGTTGCCAAACCAGCTTGGTAGAGCGGCTTTTTATTTCCCTGACAAACTCGATGATGCCTTTCGTTTGCGAAGCGCTCAGCAAGAAGTGAGCGTGGTCAGGCATGATGCAATATGCATACAGCGGGATGTTATTCTCTTTGCATACCGCCGTCAGCAAGGCCACGAAATTCTCAGCTACGTTTTTTTGAGAGAAGATCGGCTGTTTGCGCTTGGTAGCTATGGTGACAAAACATGGTAGGTCAGGAGTTCGGTATATTTCGGGGTCCAGGCGAATTCTTTGACGACGTTTTGGCTGCATTTAGATGCCTTGATAATGTTAGCAAGACCGGTGGGCGGGTACAAGCCCCGCCCCTACGACAACGAGCGCGGTGATGGAAAGACAAGATCCACCCGTACCACGTCAAAACATAGATCAATGATAATTATGTAGTGGCGGGGTTTATCCCCGCCTGACAAAGCACCATCCAGTGATTAAATTGCAGAGGGGCAAACGGTTTTGGATTTGGGATTTGTTTAGGATTTCGTGCTTGGAATTTAGGATTTGGAGGGGAACGACTTTCGCCTTTGTTCAGGATGCTGAAGGGGGCAGCTTCACGCTGCCCCCTTGTCTTTTCATCGGCAACCGAGCAAAAGTCTTACGTCACTGTTACCGGGGTCACTCTTAGACGCCTTGGATTGCCTCGGCTATGCCCCGGAGCAGGCCGCCTAATGACACGCCCAAGTCCGCCATACCAAGGAACTCCTCCATCGCGTATTCAAGAATGTCGGCTAGTCCGTCCAGCGCCGCTCCTGAAACATCAACGGCTATGACGCCTAACTCGTCAGACCAACCTCCCAGGTTGCAAGCCATTTGTCCCGTAGTGGCACAAACAGCCCGGCCCATGATATCCGACACACCGAGCATCGTCCAGACGGCAGCTCCGGCCAGCGTCTTAGTCGTTTTGTCGGGCAGTGGCCCGCACTCCGGTGGCGTGTAGTCGCAGCACTCATCCTGTGCCGCCACAACCACAGGCACTATGAAGGTGATCAGTAACGCAAGAACAATACCTATACTAATTAACTTTCTCAACTGATCCTCCTTTCTAGGCTTCTAACCCATTGTCTCATGTTTCCTCCTGACTGCATACAATTCATCCTGTTTTCCATATGTTCGGGCAAACACACATCATCAGTCTCTCTCCGCCCATGAAGCGCAGCTCCAATCTAATATGGTGACAAGTGGGTCAAGAAAGCCCACCCTCACCGCTGTTCTTAGGATCTCATGTCGCGAGATGAACTCGGCTATGGGAGGGCTCACCTCATAGTAGAGAGATACCAATTCAGCGCCTAAACCGCTGGGCAGCAGCACCACGTCCCGGAACTCCCGCAGCACATCCAGCTGTTCTGCGGCCGGGCTTCCGTAGGCTGCCGTGGCGATGAAGCACACCTCCCCCGTATTGGTCTGAGCAAGCTGGAAGGTGGCGGTGACGGTTACGTCCTGACCGGGCATGGTGAAGGTGGTCGTGGTGGCAGCGGCATTAGCGAATGAGCCTGCTGCCGCCGTCCACTTAACAAACTGGTAGCCCGATGCGGTTACCGCCTGTATGCTGACAACCTCACCTTGCTCGTAAGGAGAAGTCCCGGTAAGGTCGCCCACCGTTCCACCCATGATAGGAGACGCCACTATGGTCAGGGTGTATTCCGCACCCACCGCGAAGTTGGCGGTGACGGTTACATCCTGAGCCGGCATGGTGAACGTGGTCTGCGCGTTATTGGCATTAACGAATGAGCCCACGCCCGCCGGCGCTACCGTCCAGTTAACAAAGTGGTAGCCCGCGGCGGGTACCGCTTTTATGCTCACCGAAACACCGGCTGCGTAAGGAGACGCTCCGCTCATATCAGTCGCCGTTCCCGTGCCGGCCGGAGCCACAGCCATGGTCAGGCTATAGGCAGAGGTCGGCAGCGCCGGAATGGTCAGGTCGAAGGGTATCGATACCTCCATCGACTTCCATGCAACAGTCGTACCGTTATTGGCGACTACGCCGGCAACCTGGAAAGTCACCAAGTCGCCGGTCTTGCCCGGCACGGCAAAATGGTAATGGCCGCCAGCCTCAGTGGTCGTGGAAGCCCTCAGCTCCGTGACCACGAAAGCCTGCACCAGCGTTCCCGCCGGCACCGGCCCCGCCGGACTGAGCGTGCTCACCGTGCCCTCGAACAGGTGCGGCGCCGAGGGAAATTCATCGGTCTGGGCATATGCCGGCACCACGCCGCCGGCGATGAGAGCCAGCGCCAGCAGGAGCCCGATGGCTCCCGCTAGCCAACCGGCCCTCCATCTCCTTAAGCTATTTCTGCGTGTCTGTCCGTTCATAATTCAAACACCTTTACATTATGGGAGCGGTGGGATGATGCAGGCGCCCTCAATGAATGCCATCCAGTAACCTTCACCGTCGGCATCCAAGAGTGCCTCATTTCCAAACTGGCCATTCCAGCCAAGGTCGACATAGTTCGCGCCGTCCCACTCGTATATAGCCACGACAGCGTACTGGGTGTAGAAAGGCGGGAGCAATGTGTTCTTCAGGAAGTCACTGGCATTGATCGCGACCGTGCTGGGAACCCCGACCATGTTCCAACAAGGGCAGTACCAGCAGAACTTCGCGGGCGGTCCCTGATCGTCGGGGTAGGCAACACCCTTGAAATAGAAGCATATGCCATAGTTCACCTTAATCCAGTAGGACTTGCCCGGCTCAATGGTCTCAAGGTCGTCAAACGATGTGTCTGACGCATAGATGATCCACTCCGCGTCGCAGGCATCCCAGTACCAGACGCTGAACGTAAATGGTACAGCATCACCCGCGGTGTCCTCTGCCTCTTCAAAGAGGTCAGCCAGTACGACCTCGATCGCTTCATCCTCAGGGTAGGCCGGCATGGCGAACAGGTTCTTGACGCCAACACCACCATCGAGGCACACCTTCAGCGAGTAGATTGTGTAGTCCAGAGACGCTACGGGAGTGTGGGTTGAGGAACCAACCTGCAGGTGGTGGAAGCAGGGGAGGGGATTGACGACCCCCATAACATACAGCGCCACCCAACTGCACTTCGCGATGCCGGCGGCCGGGACCTCGATACGCACGTACAGGTCACCCGAAGCTGAAGCCGTAGCAGCGCCGAATGCTCCAGGCAGCGAAGCTATTAGTGCCGCCTGGGTAGCTGCCGTTGCGATTAAGACGGTAGCCCCGGTGGCATTGGTGCCTGCCGGAAACATCACGTCGATGAAGTCACCGTCCAGCAACAACGAACCGTTGTGGAACATAATAGTGTAGTTGGTGCTCACGCCTGTTATCGGTTCGTCAACGACGACCACTACGGGCGCGCTTACTGCCGCTACCGGCACTGCCGCCATAAGGGTCAGGCCCAATACCACGCCCAGAGTTACAAGAATACTGATTAACTTTCTCACTTCTTTCCTCCTTTTTTCATGTTCTCAGGCTTTTCCTGAGTTTCAGGCTGTTTGCTTTTGTTTTGGTAGTTGCCCTGATTTCATCGGGGCTCGGTTGCCTGGCGGGCAACTACGTTGTCTAAACAGCCTCTTTCCGATTTTTGTGTTTGTTTTCACTTGCTTTGTTTGTTTTTACTCCACCCCAGAAACATTTGAGGTGTTGTTCATCGCCCACGACCGACCGCCACCCTCGTTGTCGAGAGCGCTGCATGGGCAGCGATAGTGGTTCTGCCCGTCAGCCCCATCCTGCCCGGTAATCACCTGGCAGCGGGACAAACGGGGCTGTAAGATAAATCGGGTCATGCTTCCCCGACCATCGCCGAAATAAAATGAAGAGACCGGCTCCTGCAGGTCTCTTCTCCAGATTTTCGCGGCTGCCTGATTGATCAAGCTCCACACCCATTTGTCATTGCGAGCCCCGACTTGTCGGGGCGTGGCAATCTCGTTTGGCTCCCCGCCGAGATTGCTTCGTCGCTTCGCTCCTCGCAACGACAGAGAAGCGAGCCCAATAAATTGGGCAACTACATTCTTTGAACAGCACAAGCGCCCACCATGGTAAGAATTCACCTTTGCCGGAACCTCTCTCGTCCAGTCCCGCGGCCAACTCCGGCCTGTGCTAAGTAGCTTTGCCACCTTCGTTGTCGTCAACTCCCTTCTCCCTCTCGGTCCAGGCATCCTATCTGCCTCGGCACCACTCATCGGTCATTCCTGTCGCCGATTTCGCCGATGCCTTCAGCTACATATTTGTCTACCCCTTGACCAATAACTCCCTTGTTTCTCTCGGCCACCCTTTCCCAGCCACTGACCGGAGCTTGTGTGGCTGCTCGACTCGTGCTGGTGTAAGGGTTCGATTTTTCCGAAAGTGTATTCAATGTTATATTATCACTGCGACGCTGTCAAGGCTTTGTGATTTTTTGAAAAACACGCTTGTTCCCATTTCCCGGTGGCGGGCTTCCGGTCACATTCCCCTGAAGTCCTGTACCACGGCCCGCACCACTAACCACTCTATATTCCGGCTTGCCACAAAACCCCTTGTCACAAGCGCTAACCTAAACCTCAATTAAAAGCATACCATCCTCGGCAGGTTTTGTCAAGTGGTGGTCGGCTCTATCTGTGGGGAACTTTGTCAAAGACTTTGCGGTGGTAAGAACTCCTGAGCGGGAAAATTGAGGGAAAGGTTTTACCACCATGGCTAAGAGACAAGAAGATAGTACCACAACGCTGCTGGGCTTAAAGACTGCAAAGCAGGGAGGTGGTGGGTGTGATGACTAAGATCCAGACACTAAAGGGCGTATCTTATGGTCTGGGGATATCGATGTTTACTGGAGAAGAATGGTCTTGGGGTTTGTACCATCTCGAAGCTCTTTCCACACAATTTGACAGAGAGCCTCACATGTCTGATCTAGTTCAGATAGATGGGTGACACTTTATATGTTTGTAACGTTGGATAATAACCTTCCGTGTCATTGCGAGCCGAAGGCGTGGCAATCCCAGCCCCCAGGAGATTGCGGAGCCTGTTCCGAGCCGAAGCCCTGAGCATAGCGAAGGGGCAAGCGAGGAATCTCG
>Ga0315541_1001450_pt1 | contig 21965 bp, 26 predicted proteins | sample SalMarSW160190MG_FD_203095 | JGI IMG/M metagenome (GOLD analysis project Ga0315541, IMG submission 203095) | Salt marsh sediment microbial communities from the Plum Island Ecosystem LTER, Massachusetts, United States - Salt Marsh Sediment SW1601-190 ...
CTACAACCTTCCCTGATAGCCCGATTCCGGCAAAACTCAAACCGGCAGCAGCGCTTTTCTCGGCAATATTTACTTCTGCCAAAGCGCCGCTTATGTAAAGCTCGGGCGGTATCAGTTTTCTCCATATCTGCTCTTCTATCACCTTTTCCGGCAAGGGTGTTAATTTTGCCAGAATATTGCCTTCGCCGCCGACTTCCATAAGGATTCTCCGTATTGCTTCCCTGTCAGGATCTCTTAAACTCGCTTTAAGGGCAGGAGTCCTTGATGCGCTACTCAACCAATATTTCCGAGTTGCCATACCAAGCACTGTGCTGTAGTTTACCTGGCCAGCCGCCGCCGTTTCATAGGCGCCGGTTTCGTTCTTAACGTCCCCTATAGCCACATATATGGGCCATTCAAAGATTTCCTTTACTGTATTACCCGTGTTGGGGTCCTTAGCTTCGTACTCATATGTTGCTTTCGGGATACTATCAAGCTCTTTCTGGGTTACCGGTTTAAGCACACTCACCATCGGGGTTATGTTTTTATCATGGGCTTCAGTAGTAGCACAACCAGTTACTCCAAGAGAAATACAAAATAGCATCATTAAACACAGAATTATTAATCTTTTCTTACACATTTATCCAACCCTCCAAATCAGTCCAAATTTTTCATTTCTCATTTCTTCATCTCCTTGTGAACAAAAATATCAATTGTTAATTGTTAATTGTGCTTACAGAAAGCTCGTTCTTGTCTCCAGTAAAACTGGCGTTTATTCCGACTTCCGTGTGGCTGGAACCTTTTTCATACTTGGTGTTATACGCGTAGTCATACATGTAAGAATCGTCATCATAGGTAGTGCTATAATCATAGGTGTCGGAGCTAAAGCTGTAAGTACTGAACTGGTAGGTGTTCGTTATTTGTTCAATCTTGTACCTGTTCTTGATGCCAATTTTGTGGTCAACGGCAATCATATACTTGAGCTGTTCCAGTACGGGGTTGCCATTCGGGGTTCCTCCCGCGACATGGAATGAACTTATAGAGACGCCCCAGTTCAGTGTTCCTGCTTTCGTGTTGCTGGATAGCAACAATACTGATGCCAAAACCAGCAAAAAGAATGCTTTTCTAATCATTTTTGTTCTCCTTTCGTGAATTATTTTGTTCTTAATTGCAAAACTAAAAACCAACAAACTTAACGAAATTCGTATTACTCTCTATTCATCTAATTCTCTCCTTTCTTTCCAAAAAACTTTTTACTTTATTGTCAAAGAACACTCAAAAATAAAAAATCAATTTTTCCAAAAAAAATTCTTTCCTCTAAAGAATTGATTTCTAAATATCCTGTAAATTATCACAACCCAAGAACCTTGTCAAGCCCTTCACCCCTTTTACACAAAAACTGCCCGAGATTGAGCATCGGGCAGTTTAGAATGACTTTTTTATTCTTATTTTCTTTTTTTCCTTCGAGACAAGAAAAACAAAATAATTATTATAATTATAAGAAGCAGTAAAAGCCACCAGAGATTTTCTAATCTAAACAAATTACCAATTCCTGCAAAGAGCCAGCCCAGTCCTGTTTCTACTGATTCAACAACCGGTTCTTCTTCAGCTTCTGTAGAGGTCCGACCTCTAACAACTTCTTCGTCCGAGTTTTCGAGAGGTCGAACCTCTTCAAACTCTTCAGTAGATTTTTCCTCATCTTCCTCCTCCTTGCCCACCGAAGCTCCCTCAGGAGTGTAGGCGGGTTCCTCCTCTTCTTCCTCCTCACCTATAACACTGAGAGTAGTAAAACTATACTCAGTACTAACAGCCAAAGAACCATGAGAAACACAACGATAGTAATAAGTGGTGCCGGAAGTTAAGCCAGAAATAGTAACTGAATGAGATATAACTTTTGGGCTAACGTCAGATTCAGGCGTAGTGCTTTCGTAGCCGTATTTCGGCGGATTTCCTAATGCACAACCTTGGGTTTGAGTTAGACATAAAACATGGGCTTCCCCCCGTAGAGAAAATTTGACAAGGTTTTCTTTTAGAAAACTCAATTGCCGTAGGCAGTCAAATTTCTTCTACGGGGTCAACTCCAAAAAGGAAAACCGCCTGAAAAACAAGCGGTTTAAGCCGTGCCCTTTTATATAGCTATTAAAATTTAACACCCCTGATAGCTCCTTCATCTTTTATAATGCGCATTACTTCTTTAAAAGATGAATTTTTTTTCTCAAAAATAAAGTTTTCCGGCTCTTCGATTTCTATATCATCGCCATCCCCTATATCATTCATCTCCGTCGTCCTTTGCTCGGCTATGGTCTCATTCCCTTGTCCCATTTTTATTCCCCTTACAAAGCACTTATAAAATTTTTAAAGTTATTCTATTTTTAACTTTAATACTTTTAAAAATTAAGTCAAGAAAAAAGCAGAGGACAGACCTCTACTTTTTACTTCAACTTACTTCAACTCAACTGTAGCGCCGGCGGTTTGAAATTTCTTCTTGATTTCCTCTGCATCTTCTTTCTTTGCATTTTCTTTAATCATTTGAGCGCTATGTGCTACTGCGTCAACCAAGTCCTTTGCTTCTTTTAATCCTTTTTCCATAACATCCCTAACTACTTTAATTACTTCAATTTTCTTCTCGCCTACTGCGGTTAATTCAATACTCAAGACGCTCTTTTCTTCGGATTGATCAGCTTCTCCTTCGCCTCCTCCGGCAGGAGCTGCTGCAACTGGAGCTGCGGCAGAAACGCCAAACTTCTTTTCTAAAATCTTAACTAATTCTGCCAAATCCAAAACAGACATCTTTTCTATTTCTTGAACCAATGCCTTAAACTTTTTCGGAACTTCAACCTCTTCTTCCTCTTCTTTTTCTTCCTTGTCCGCCGAAGCTTCAGCGGAGGCGGATTTTTTTATTTCTTCTGTCATAATTTTATTTAATTTGTGTTAATACATATATTAGACCTTTAATATTACCTTGAAGCACATTAACAAATCCTGATATAGGCGCTTTGATGCTTCCAATAATTTTTGCTAAAAGTTCCTCTTTTGAAGGTATTTTTGCTAAAATAATCATTTCTTCAGCAGTTTTAATTTCATTTTCAAAAAACCCTGCAAGAATCTTCAAATTCTTATTCTTTTTAGAAAACTGATAAGCAATTTTAGCTGGCATAATCTCATCTCCAAACCCAAAAATCAAAGCAAGCTCTCCTTCTAATTCTTTAACATCAAACTCCATTTTGCTTTGCTTAAAAGCTATGCTCAATAGAGTTTTCTTGGCAACAGTTAATAAGCAGTTATCTTGTTTTAACTTTTTCCTTAAATCAAAAAGATTAGTTGTTTTCAAACCGTCAATTGCTACAAAAACCACTGTTTTTTGTTGAGCAATGCTTTGCTTCAATTTCTCAATAATATTCTTTTTTTGTTCTTTAGTTAAAGCCATAAAAAAAATCCGTGGATTACCACAGACAGCAAAATTTGCTTTATCCTCGGCAGGTCTTAATTTGCCTACTGTCTATGGATAACTAATACTAACTTTTATCTAAATATCTGTCAAGGGTTACTCTTCAATGCAGAGAAGTTTTTGTTTGTTATCACAGTATTTTCCCTGATCAAAAACAAAAACTGCATCTTTATCTTTGCCTGTTGTGCCGGAAGCCAAAGCTCCTAAAGCAACTGCATCAGTGTATTGTCCAGCTGAAGTATAACAAGCTGGAAATGATGGTTTTGGCTGTCCATCTGGAACAGGGTAACCCCCAACATATTTATCTCCTTGAGTCCAATTCTGACAGGTAATTGTAAAACTATATTTCTCAACCAGAGATTTGTAATAATCTGAAAGCGCAGCAGCAATGCCAGCGCAGTTTTTCTTGCTTTCTTTATTAATACGGCCTAACCAAAGATTCTTCATATCTTGTAAAAATCCCTGTTCAAATTTTTCTTCATTGATTATAACAGAATCTGAAAGTCTTGTTAAAAACTCCTCAAAGTCTTTTGCTAAAAGCCGGTGGCAAGTTGCTCCCCGGATTATAGTGGCTGAGGGTTCAGCAGAAATAAAAACACCGCCTGTCCCGTTATAAGTTCTTTTTAAGCGCTCCACTGCCGAGTCCTCATCGCTATCCCCGCCAATAAACGCATGCCATACTCCTTCAAAACCCTGGGTATCTGCTTCTGTCTGGCATATTTCATCAGCTCCTTCAAAACCATCTAAATTTCCGGTATAAGTTTCCTTGGTTATAAATACTCTTCTTAAATTCGGCAAATCATTTGGCAGATAGAGCCATTCCTGTTCAACAGACAAATAATCACAGCTAGCCATTTCAGGAAAAGTAATAGCAAAAGGTCCATCTGAATAATCAATTTCATTACCTTCTCTCCAAGGATATTCAAGAACAACAATCCAGAAACCTGACCCATATTCCTGGCCAGGATAAATCTTCCATTCATACTTCCCTAATCCAGCATCAATATTTTCAGCAATCCATTTTGGCTCTGCCCCTTTAAATAAAACAATGCCAACCTTTTCTATCCCTTTTGCTTTCCAGGTAATCTCATAGGTCTGGCCAATCTCCCATTCTTCTGCTCCATTAGGCGTCAAAACCTGAATACTTTCTTTGCTATAAACAACAAATAAATAAAAAACAAGAGCAGCAACTATCAAAATCGCTGCTATTGCAGTATAAAGTAAACTTTTTTCAGCAGTGAATTTTTCAAAAATTGAACCATTCATAAAATTTATTCAGCTAAAGAACAAATAGGATTCAGCCGACGACTTAGGTTGTCTTTAATTTTTTCGGGGTCAGAGGAAGCTAAAAAAACTGCGAAATAAAGATTCTGAACTTCTTGATTGCAGTTTTCCATCCAGCATTCATAATCCGCATCCTTTTGCTCTGTTCCTCCAAAGTATATTATATCATACTCCTCATTTTTTTTACATAAAATTGCATATAAGACAAAGATATCGCGGCTAATAGGAACATCAATCTCTTTCAGCGATTCCAAAGACCAAGGACCTGAGAAATAATAATCTCCAATCTCAATAAATTGAGGCGGCTGAGGAAAAGTGGTTAGAGGCCCGGGAGGAAATTCTCTTGTGGCTGGCGGAGGACGCAAAACCTCTCCTTTTTGAAGCAGCCAGGTAACTAAAAGGAACGTAAGAACAATTAACAATATTACAAAAAAGACGTAAAACAAAACTGATAAGATTTTTTTTCTATCAAAATTAGCCATTAATTAATTATACCAAATAAAACCGAGTTTCTCAAGAAACTCGGTTTTTAACTTCTATAAATATTTTTCTCTGGCTTCGCTGTGTTCTTTTAGGGTTTTACTAAAGATTGTTTCACCTTCTGGAGTAGAAAGATAAAACCAGTATTCACTGACTTCAGGATAGATTGCAGATAAAATACTTTCCATCCCAGGGTTGCAAATAGGACCAAAAGGCAGACCCTTATATTTATACGTATTATATGGAGAATCAATTTCAAGCTCTTGTCTTAAAATTTCTGCGCTCTTTCTGCCGGTAATATATGTTATAGTTGCATCTACCTGCAAAGGCATATTGCTTTCTATTCTTTTCCATAAAATCCCGGAAACAATCTTCTTGTCTTCAAAAGTCCTAACTTCTTTTTCTATTAGAGAAGCCATTATTACTATTTCCTGAATGGACTTTCCTTGAGAAGTAATTTCTTCTCTTAATTCTAAGGTTAGTTTCTTGTCAAAATTAGCAAGCATCTTCTCAATAATTTCTTCAATCCCGTCTTCGGGCGAAATCTCATAAGTATCTGGAAAAAGATAACCCTCCAAATCAGAATTTAGCTCTTTTACTTCTAAATAATTGGCGATATCTTTTACAGTCCATCCTTCAATAATAGTAATTATCTTTTTAATCCTGTCTCCAGAAGCTAATTTATTAACAATTTCCGGGATGTTCATTGATGGGGACAATTCATATTCCCCTGCTTTGAGTTCTTCTGCCTTATCCTCAATCAAAGTATAAATTCTAAAAAGAGAACTGTATCTAATCAATCCTTGTTCTTTTAAACTAATTGAAATATCTTTGGCGCCTTCTCCTTTTTTAACTAAAAACATAACTGTTTCATCAGAACCAGATTCTATTGGATAATAAATTCCCTGCCAAATCAAAAAACCTCCAATTAAAATAACAGCTACAATTAATGTTATAAAATACTTCATGTAACTAAAGGCACAAAGGCAAATCCAGGGTATTCAGTTTTTTCAAATTCTTTTTCAGATTTCTTTGTTATAGTCCAAATAGAATTTCCAACCGGGGCAACTATTCTTCCGCCAACCTTTAATTGCTCTTTCCACGCCGGTGGAACCTCCCCGCCAGCCGCAGAAGCTAAAATTCTATCAAAAGAAGCTTGTTTTTTATAACCTTTAGAGCCGTCAGCGCAAATAAACTGCGCTATTCCCTTTTTTATAAAATTATACTTAGCAACATTTTTCTGGCCAAATTCTTTTAGTTCTGGAATTATTTCTATTGCTGTAACTTTTCCATCTGAACCTACTATTTGAGCCAGAAGAGCGCTTGTCCAGCCGGAACCAGAACCAATATCTAAAATATTATCTCCTGCTTCGGGCTGCAGCTGTTCCAGCATAAAAGCAACTGTTAATGGCTGAGAAATTGTCTGGCCGTGACCAATTGGCAATGGCTCATTAAGTTCGGCTAAATTCTTTATATCGTCTGTCATAAAATCAGCTCTTTTTATTTTTCTAAAAGCATCAATTATTCTTGGAGTCTTTAACCAGCCATCTTTAACTAAAGAATCAATTAAATCCACGGTATTTTAATTTAAATTTTATTCTTTTAATAAAACTCAAACGGTTATAAAATACAATTCCATCTAAATGATCAATTTCGTGCTGAAGCACTCGAGCTAAAAGACCTTTGGCTTTTAACTTAACTTTCTTTCCATTTATATCTAATCCTTTGACTTCTGCTTCTTTTGCTCTTTTTATCTCCAAAAAAATACCGGGAAAACTAAGACATCCTTCTATGTCTTTTTCTTTTTCCTTGCTCATTTTAGTAATTTTAGGATTTATCAAACCCAAAATCCTATGACCTTTAAAGTCGCCGTGAACAACAATTACTCTTTTTAAAACACCGACTTGGGGAGCGGCCAAACCAATCCCCTGCTCTTTTGTCATTGTCTGAGTCATATCAACAATAAGCTGTCTTATCTCTTTATCTACCTTACTCACCTTTTTAGCCCTTTTTCTTAAAACCTTGTCATTAAATTTTTTAATCTCTAAGATTGCCATATACTTATTTTGCGGGTCCGCCAGGAATTGAACCTGGAACCTCTGGTTTTGGAGACCAGCGTTCTGCCAATTGAACTACAGACCCATTTTATTTACTTTCTTTTATAAACTTTATCTCTTTTGTCTATTCGGTGAATTGTAATTTCTTTCATACTATTATCTACATCATAAATTATTCTCCAGTTACCAACCCTTAATTTAAAAAATCCCCGCCATTTATTACTTAGAGGCAAAGAAGCTACCTGGTCGAAATTATTTTTCAACCATATTATTTTATTTAAAACCCTTTCTTTAATTTCTTTATTTAGCTTCTCCAAATCCTCTTCCCCTTCGTAAGTAAAATTAACCTTCCAAAGCATAAAATCAATATTATTTATTTTTAATTTTTATATTGATATTTATTTCTTATCTCTTCTAAACTAACCACTTTCCCCTCTTTTTTAGATTTTAAAGATTCTTTAAGACGTTTAATAGTATAAGGAGTTAATTCTAAACCGTAATCAGGATCATCTAATATTTCTCTTATAACCTCAATAACAGCAGTACGAATTTGCGCTTTTAAGATGGTTTTATCGTTTTTTAATAATGCGTTTGCCATATATTTTATTATAGCTCTTTTATAAACACAATGTCAACCCTTGACAAATTATATCAGTATGCTATACTACAGGTAAATTTCCGAGAAGAAGTGGGTAGTCAGAAATGTTAACACATTGTCGGCATTCTAGAAAGTGAATGGCTAGAAAGGAGAAATGATTATGAATTATCCAGAAGAACAGTGTCCGCATGGGAAGTGTCTAAATCACAATCCAGAATGGAACCGGGTTGGAGAGCCAAAATTTGAACCAAACCCCTCCTCTCTTCTAAAACGAACCACCTATCGTAAGCATTGTCATTGTGGACGACCCATGCAGCGGGTAAAAAAGGTAGTCGAGAACCAGTGTGAGAAGTGTGGCCGAAAAGAAACTGAAGTTCTTAATTCTAAAGTTGCACTATGTAGTTGCTGTGGCTACCACTTCTCTCCAGGTCCGAGACTTCATTAATCTTTTGTAAAGGTTTTCTAGTTGTCCCAAACAACTAGCTTTTTATTTCTTCATTTCTTTATCTGATTCCTGGTGACAAAAGCGTAATGAAGAAAATAACGATTTAAATCTTCAAGCGTAGTTTTGTATTCTTTGCCTTCGTAAATAGCATCACAAAATAATTCTCTAGCCCTAGCAATTTCTCTCAATCGGCCTTTCCAACGTTGATCCTCAAGGGTTAAATCGAAAAGTTCTAAAGCTCGCTCAACCGCGCCCCAAAAAATATTCTCGTCTTTTCCCTGCCACTTACCTGCTCTATTAACTTCGCTACCAATATTTGCCAACTGCTCTGACAAAGAAAGCTGGAACCATCTTCCTGACTTAAGTTCTTTATGAATTATTTTTTTCATTGTGAAACTAATTTTTCTACAATATTTCTGATTTTCTTTTCAATTTTAGAATCATCAACCCCTCTAGAGCGATTGCCAAATGAGGGTTTAAGATTAATAACAGAATCAAACTCAATCCAGTTCTCGCCCGCCATCTTTGGATAAAGATTAATGCCCCAAGTATCTTCTCGCTTAGATCTCTCCTGCTCAATTAAGGCTACTTCTCCATCAGCGTGTAATTCGCAGCCTATCGCCATTATCTCCTGCCCCACATCAACAACCGCTTTCACCATATCGCCAAACTGCTCCTTGGCAATTTGTTCAATTTCTTCTTTGCTAATTTTATCTTTAACAATTTTTATTTCCATATTACTATTTCTTCCCTTCTTTATGTAAAGTATGCTTTCTGCACCACTTACAGAATTTTTTCAATTCTAATTTTTCCTCAATACTTTTGGGTTTATTAGTAAAATAATTTATTCTTTTACAAACACTGCACTGAAGTTTAATAAATGGTTTTTTCTTTTTTGCCATGAGCCGAGAACGAGAATTGAACTCGTGACCTTTCCCTTACCATGGGAGTGCTCTACCAACTGAGCTATCTCGGCATCTGTGGGCAGGGAGGGACTTGCACCCCCGAAGGCCGTAAGGCCGCCAGATTTACAGTCTGGTGCGATAGCTACTCCGCCACCTACCCAAATTTGTAATTTTCATCTTACCACAAAAACAGCTATTTTTCAATGATTTTAGAGTGTTTTCTTTTCCACTCTTCAATTTTCTTATGATTTCCGGAAAGCAAAATCTTAGGGACCCGCCATTTATTAAACACTTCCGGCCGGGTGTATTGAGCGTATTCAATAAAACCCTTTTGTTTAGTCACTCTTTCTTCTAATAACTCTTCTTTGCCCAAAACGCCTGGAACTAATCTTGATACTGATTCAATAACTATCATAGCTGGCAATTCTCCGCCCATTAAATCATAATCGCCTATTGATAATTCCATATCTGCGATATGTTTCGCCACTCTTTCATCAACCCCTTCATATCTACCGCAAATAAAAATGATCTGGTCAAGTTTGCTAAATTGATAAGCCGTTTTCTGATTAAACTTTTTGCCCCGAGGAGTAAACAAAACAACTTTAGTTTTTTTGCCTTTTTTTATCTTTTTTACAGCTTTAAAGATTGGCTCAACCTTCATTACCATTCCAAGCCCTCCGCCAAAAGGCTTATCATCAACTGTCTTATGTTTATCAGAAGCCCAATCTCTTAAATCATGGATATTTATCTTTATTAGTTTCTTTTTCTGAGCGCGGGAAATCAGACTCTCTTTGAAATAAGAATTGAATATATTAGGGAAAATTGTGATAATGTCAAACTTAATCATAAAATAAAAAAAACAGTACCACTATTTAATAGTAGCACTGTTTTTTTAAAAGGTAAATCTCTAGTTGAGATTATAGCTTTAAATCTTCCAATCCTTCGGTTGAAGCTTTCTTTTCTTGAGAATCTGCTCTGCCGCCTTCCGGCTCTTCAATCTTTAAGTTCACTCTGGCTTGATTTTTCAAGCCAACAATTCGAACTAAAGACCTGATAGACCTGGCAGTTGCGCCGGCTCGACCAATAATTTGACCCATGTCTTCAGGATTTACTTTCAAAGAAAGTAAAACTCCCATTTCGTCAACTCTTCTGTCAACTTTGACATCTTCTGGGTGGTCAACCAATGCTTTAATAACGTACTCAAGAAACTCCTGATCATTAGTTGTTTTTACCATAAGTCATTCAAGTTAATTTTCTTAATATTCTTAACAGTAGCCCGACCTTTTCTAATAAAACAATCGCAACAAGCTACTATTTTCAATTATACTCTTTTAAGTGTTTTTGTCAAGAGTTTTCTTTTCTTTCTTCTTTTTATGAACTGAAATCTTTTTGCCTTGGCAAACTTTTTCTTTAATTAATAGATTATAAACGGAACCTGACGGCTTAGCTCCCTTTGATATCCAATGCTTAATTCGTTCTGCTTTTAATACTTTTTCTTTAGTTAAAGGATTCCAAAATCCTACTTCTTCCACAAAACGGCCACCCTTTGGAGGCCTTCTTTTATCAGTAACAACAATTTTGAAACAAGGCTGATTTTTTTTACCAATTCTTAGAAAACGAATACAAAGCATAACTTGTCCTCACACTAAAATTTTAGTAGTGATGGATTACCAATTTTTTACTCTTAAACCCTTTTTTGCTGCGCCTTCTTCCGCTTCTTGTTTAGAAGAACCCTCTCCTTCTGCCACTAAATCTTTATCCAGAAAAACACCAATTACAAAGTTTTTGGCATGATCCGGACCCCATTCTTTCAAAACCTTATAGCTCGGGGTAATCCCTGTTCTTTCCTGGGCTTCTTCCTGAAAAGTAGACTTAGCGTCTCTGAAAAGACCTTCTTTAATAATATGAGGCAGTTCTTTTATTAAGCGCTTCTCAATAAAATCTTTGCAAGCTTTTAATCCCTGGTCAAGATATAGAGCGCCGATAAGGGCCTCATGAGTGTTAGCTAAAATATATTGACGGGCTTTACTAGTTTCCTTTATTTCTCCATTAGAAAGCAAAAGGAAATCATTCAAACCTAAATCTTGAGCAATTTTCGCCAACATCTTAGAATTTACCAAAGATGCGCGCAAACTGGTTAATTCGCCCTCTGGTTTCTCTGGATATGCTTTAAATAAATATTCTGTTACCACCTGCTCTAATATAGCATCCCCTAAAAATTCCAATCTTTCGTTATTGGAAAGTTCAAGCTTAGGATTTTCATTCAAAAAAGACCTGTGAACAAAGGCCTGAATAAGCAAATCCTTATTTTTAAATTTAAGATTTAATTCTTTCTCTAATTTTGAAAAATCTTTTGTAATCATTTTTTCTCTATCTCTTTGTAAACAGTGCCAAGCACGCCATTAATAAATTTTCCAGAACTTTCTCCGCCAAATGACTTGGCTAATTCAATCGCCTCGTTTATGGCAACTTTTGGCGGAACTTCTTCTTTATTTCCATATAAAAGCTCATAAAGCCCAATTCTCAAAACATTCCTATCAATAATGGTTATTTGGTCAATAGGCCATTCTGGAGCTGCTTTTTCAATAATTTTATCAATATTAGAAATATTAGAAACAACTCCCTTGATAATCTGCCAAATAAAATCTTTGTCTTGAAGTCCAGGGCCGAATTCTTTGATATTTTTTTCAACAATCTTCTCTAAAATATCTGGCTTTTTGCCAGAAAAGTCCCATTCGTATAAACTTTGCATTGCTATTGAACGTGATAAATGTCTACTTGCCATAATAATTACTTTTTAGAAAGTTCCTCCATACTCAAGGACTTCCCTTTCTTCTCTTCCTTCTCTTTGGTTGTTATCTCTTTCTCTTTTTTCTTTCTTTCCTTCTTGGTCAATTTCTTCATAACGTCAATAACTTCATTTCCTTTGTAATATCCGCAAGCTGAACAAACACTGTGAGGCAAAACCGGCTTGCCGCATTTAGGGCAAAGCGCTAATTTCGGCGTCTCAAGAAAAATATGCATTCTTCTCTGATTCCTTCTTGACTTTGTTTTTCTCTGCTTTGGAACTGCCATAATAAATTATCATAGCAAAATAATCAAAATCTTTCAAGAGACTCTAAAACTCTTTCTATGAATATCGCAAAAATCACATTGTTTTATGATTTGTCTATGGAGCTTTGTTGGATATCCTTTGTGTTTATCAAAGCGATATTGAGGATATTTCTTATGATATCTTAGCATCATTCTATCTCTGCTAACCTTAGCGATAATTGAAGCTGCAGCGCAGGAAAAAACTTTTTCATCTGCTTTTATTATTGATTTCTGAACAATATCCACATTTATACCAAAATTCCCATCAATTATTAAAAAACTACCCGTGTCAAAAAACCGACGATCGTCAGATTTTTGGCACACAGCATTTTTTATATTTAATTTTTTTTCTAGATTTCCGACTGCTCTTTTCATTGCCAGTTTCGTTGCTTCAAGAATATTAATTCTATCAATAATCTTTTCTGAAACTCGTCCTATCCCCCACTCTATTTTTGGATTTCTCTTAAACATTTCGTAAATCTCTTCCCGTTTCTTTGGAGAAAGCTTTTTTGAATCTTTAATTCCTCGAAGTCCGACTGGGACTCGAAACCGAGTTTCTATAGAAACTCGGTTTCTATCGTGTTTAAAACAAAAAGCGCAAGCGACAACAGGTCCTGCCAACGGCCCACGACCTGCCTCATCAATTCCCACAACTACTTTATATCCTTTTCTCCACAACTTCTTTTCCTCTCTAAAATTAGGATATTTCACCCCCACACCATAACAAGCACTGGTGCCTTTAGCACTAAAATGCGGACTATGTGATTGTTTGGTGTGGAGGTTCATTACTCTATTCTACCATAAACTTAAACTTTCGCTCATTATATCGCGGGCTTTTTTATTTTACTATTGACACGATTTTCAAAAAATCTATAATAGAAAGTGAAGAAACTATTTTAAATTATATGGCTTCACTCACTGTAACTATCAAACCTCAAACAAATCATGGACAGAAATTTTTAGTTGAAATGGACCTAGAAAAATTTGAAAGATTAGCTGCTAATCTTGGTTTTTTTAGCGCAGCATTTTTGAGAAGTTTAGATAAAGCAGAAAAAGATTTTAAAAACGGTAAAGTAAAAAAAATAAAATCTCTTAAAGAACTAAGAAAAAATTAATTTTATGATTGAGGTTTTTATCACTGATGAGTTTAAAAAACGTTATCAGGGTTTACCTAAAAATGTTCAAGAAAAAGCAGAAAAACAAGAGAAATTATTTCGCCAAAATCCTTTTCATCCATCGCTCCACACCGAAAAATTAGAGCCGAAAGACAAACAGGTATGGAGTTTTCGTATTGATAAAAAATATAGAATTTTCTTTCGTTTCACCAGTGGAAATAAAGTTATTTTCCTTATCGTTGGTCCCCATGACTGGATTTATAAACTCAATTTTTAATTCGGAAATTTGAAAATTATAAAACTCAATCCCTATCGCGGGCTTTTTTATTTGCAAAGGAATTCTGATTGGGGTAAAATGACATAATTATGAAATTTACCCACCTACATGTTCATAGCCACTATAGCTTGCTTGACGGTCTGCCTAAAATTGATCAACTTTTAGATCGGGTTAAAGAACTGGGAATGGATTCTGTGGCTTTGACCGACCATGGAGTTTTGTATGGAGCAGTAGAGTTTTATAAAAAAGCTAAGCAAAAAGGAATCAAGCCGATTATTGGCTGTGAAATCTATACTGCTTTTGAAAGAATGAATCAGAAAAGACCGAATGTAGATGATAAAAAATACCATCTGATCTTGTTGGCCAAAAACGAACAAGGTTATAAAAACTTGGTTCAACTTGTTACTAAAGCCCACTTAGAGGGCTTTTATTATAAGCCAAGAGTGGATGATGAACTCTTAGCAAGGCATTCAAAAGGCCTGATTGCTCTAAGCGGCTGTCTGGCTGGCAGAATCCCGCGATCAATCCAGTCAAAGAATTTTGAACAAGCTGAAATGTTAGCTCAGAAATATCAAAAAATCTTTGGCAAAGATAATTTTTATTTAGAAATCCAGCATCATCCAAATATCCCAGAGCAAAAAACCACTAATCAGGAACTAATTAATATTTCCAAGAAATACGACATTCCTTTGGTAGCAACTAACGATACTCATTATCTAAAATCAGAAGATGCTGAAGCCCAAGATATTCTAATGTTAATTAACACTGGCGCTAATTCTAATGACCCGGAACGGATAACTATTAAATCAGACGATTTCTCCTTGAAAAGCTCTGCAGAAATGGAACAAGCGTTTAAACACGTTCCCGAAGCCATTGAAAATACTCAGAAAATTGTTGATGCTTGTAATTTTGAACTTAAGCTTGGGGAAACAAAACTGCCTTGTTTTGAAGTGCCTAATCACAAAACCCCTGATGAATATCTGGAAGAACTCTGCAAAAAAGGATTAAAAAAACGTTTTAAAGACAACCTGAACAAAGAAATTACAGATAGATTAAACTATGAGATTTCTATTATTAAACAAACCGGTTTTGCATCCTACTTTTTAATTGTTCAGGACTTTGTTAACTGGGCTAAACAACAAAGAATTGTTGTTGGCCCGGGAAGAGGTTCAGCGCCCGGCTCTTTAGTTTCCTATTTGTTAAACATCACTAATGTTGACCCTATTAAAAATAATCTTTTGTTTGAAAGATTTTTAAATCCGGAAAGAATATCAATGCCTGATATTGATCTTGATTTCACTGACCGAAGAAGAGATGAAGTTATAAACTATGTTGCTCAAAAATACGGGAAAGACAAGGTTGCTCAAATAATAACTTTTGGAACAATGGCTGCCAGGGCTGTAATTAGAGATGTTGGCCGGGCTTTGGGCTATGCTTATGGTTATTGCGACCAAATTGCCAAAATGATTCCTTTTGGTTTTAACTTAGATGAGGCTTTAAAAAAGGTTGATGAATTTAAAAATATTTATCAAACTGACGAACAAGCTGAAAGATTAATTAATTTAGCGAAAAAACTGGAAGGAGTAGCCCGCCACGCCTCAACTCATGCTTGCGGAGTAGTAATATCCGACCAGCCGCTTTCCAATTTAATTCCTCTTCAACATCCTACGCAAAATGACGAAAATATTGTTACTCAATACGAAATGCATTCAATTGAGGACTTAGGACTTTTAAAAATGGACTTTCTAGGATTGAAAAACCTAACTATTATAGAAGATACCTTATCGCGAATATATGTTCTTAGGAACGGGCTTAAAGTGGATATTGACAACATTCCTTTGGATGACAAAGAAACATTTAAAACTTTGCAAAAAGGCAATACAAAAGCTATATTTCAACTGGAAGGCGACGGCATGACCAGATATCTAAAACAATTAAAGCCCACTGAATTTGAAGACATTGTAGCTATGGTTGCTCTTTATAGACCAGGTCCGATACAATTTATCCCCGACTATATTGCCAGAAAACATAAAAAACAAAAAATAGAATACTTGCATCCAAAACTAAAACCAATATTAGAAAAAACCCAGGGTATTTGCATATATCAGGAACAGTTAATGCAAATTGCCAGAGATTTAGCTGGATTCAGCTTAACTGAAGCTGATGTCTTAAGAAAAGCTGTTGGGAAAAAAATTATTAAACTTCTTCATCAACAAGAAGAAAAATTCATTAAAGGGGTAGTAAACAATGGAATTGACAAAACCATTGCTATAAAATTATGGCAATGGATTCTTCCTTTTGCCCAATATGGGTTTAATAAGTGCGTAAGCGGAAAAACAAAAATAACAAATCCGCAAACAGGACAACTAATTACAATAAAAGAACTTTCTAAAAACCCTCGGCTAATAAAGGAAATATTTTCCCTTTCTGACGATTTAAAAATAAAAAAGGCAAAAATAGTTAATGTTTTTCGCAACGGCAAAAAACCCGTGTTTCAAGTTAAAACCAGAAGCGGCAGAAAAATTATCGCCACTCAAAACCATCCATTTTTTACACAATATGGCTGGAAGAATCTTGAGGAAATAAAAATCAATGAAAGAATTGCCGTTCCCCGCTTAACTCCAGAACCCCAATCTCCTCTCAATATAGAAGATTATAAAATAGCTGTTTTAGGTTATCTTTTGGCTGAAGGAAATTTCTGTCATCCTTCCGGATTTTATTTCTACTCAAATTCAGAAGATGAAATAAATGATTATCTTAAATATTTAAAAAAATTTGACAACACGACGGGGAGAAAAGATTATTCAAAATCAGCCATAGCAGTTTATTCCAAAAGAAAAAATGTAAAAGAAAAATCAGGAGCGGTTGAATGGATTTGGCAACTGGGTTTGAAAAATAAAAAGGCAACTGAGAAATTTATTCCTAATTTTATATTCCAGCTATCCAACTCAAAACTTTCCTTATTAATAGGGAAAATGTTCCAAGGCGACGGATGCATTAATATCAAAAGAAGGTATGCACAAATTTTCTATGCCACTTCTTCTAAAAATATTGCCGATGGAATGCAGTCTTTATTATTGAGATTCGGAATAATTTCTACCTTACACGAAAAGAAATTTAAATATAGAAGCGGAGTAAAAATCGGCTATACAATAAATATTAACCGGTATGATAATATTCAAAAATTTATCAGAAACTTTAAATATTATTTGTTAAAAAACAAAAAAGAGGCTTTAGAAAAAATTGAAAAAACCCATCCGATATTAAATGGCGACCTGAAAACATGGTCAGCGCGCGGCAGTAAAGACATCGTACCCACAAATATAATACTTCCGCTTATACGACAAACAGTCAGAAAAAATAATTTAGTTTTTGCGAATGTCGCAAGAGAAAACGGTTTTTCAGAAAGATTATTTATCTTTGACCCGCGAAAAATCGGCTATTTAAGAGAAACGGTTGAAGTTTTTTACAATGCTCTGAAAAATGAAAAAATAAAAGAGTATGCTCAATCGGATATTTTTTGGGACGAAATTATTTCTATTGCTCCAAAAGGCAAGGAAGAAACATTTGATTTGACAATAAAAGGAACTCATAATTTTATAGCTAATAATATTTTTGTTCATAATTCTCACAGCTGCTCTTACGCCACAATTGCTTATCAAACCGCTTATCTAAAAACTCTTTATCCAGTTGAATTTATGGCTGCTGCTTTAACTTCTGAAAAAACAGACGTTGAAAGGATTGCTGTTTTAATTGACGAATGCCAGAAAATGAAAATTGAAGTTTTGCCTCCAGATATTAATGAAAGCTTAAAAAACTTTACAGTAGTGCCTAAAGAGAACATACCCTCACACCAAAAATTTGGTAGTGAGGGTAAGATAAGATTTGGGCTCCTGGCTATTAAAAATGTTGGTGAGAATATAATTGATGTAATTGTTGAAGAAGTAAAAAATAATGGCCGCTTCAAAAACATTGAAGATTTTGTCCAAAGGGTTAATTCTAAAGATTTAAATAAAAAATCATTAGAGAGTTTGATTAAAGCTGGAGCTTTTGATGAATTTGCAGAAAGGAACAAATTATTGCATAATTTAGAAAGATTGTTAGAATGGTCAAGAGAGACGCAAAAAAACAGAACGAACGGCCAAAAGGGACTTTTTGATGGAAATGGCTTTAGCAATAATATAAAGTTGGAACAAGCTGTTCCAGCCACAAACTTTGAAAAGCTAAGCTGGGAAAAAGAGCTTTTAGGTCTTTATGTTAGTTCTCATCCTTTAGATGACTTTAGAAATATTCTTCAAAGAAAAACCTTGTCTCTATCTGAAATCAAGAATGGAATAGTAAATTCCAGAGTCAGGGTGGGAGGAATAATTTCTGGGATTAAAAAAATTATTACTCGAAAAGGCCAACCAATGCTTTTTGTAAAATTAGAGGATTTAACTGATAAAGCCGAGGTTGTTGTTTTCCCGGGAGTGATTGAAAGAAATCCTACTATTTTCCAAGAAAATAAAATTGTCTTTATTACAGGAAGAATTGATAATAGAGACAACATACCAAAAATAATAGCAAATGAAGTTGAAGAAATAATATATGAAACTTGATACCATTCGGCATTCGTTGGCGCATATTTTAGCGGCGGCTGTGAAAAAGCTTTATCCAAAAGTTAAATTCGGTGCAGGGTCTGCTATTGAAAACGGGTTTTATTATGATTTTGATGATCTGAAAATTTCAGATAAAGATTTACCAAAAATTGAAGAAAAGATGAAAGAATTAATAAAAAAAGATATTAAATCAGCGAAAAAAATCAAGATAGATGCTTTTAAATTAACTAAGCTCGCCGGCGCTTATTGGAAAGGCGATGAAAAAAATCCAATGCTTACTAGAATTTATGGCGTAGCTTTCAATACAAAAAAAGAACTAAACCAATATCTTAAAGCGCAGGAAGAAGCAGAAAAAAGAGACCATAGAAAATTAGGACAAAAATTAGAATTATTTAGTATTAATGAAGAAGTTGGAGTTGGCCTTCCTCTTTGGCATGGCAAAGGAACTATTCTCCGTCATATTATTGAAAATTATTTATATAAAGAGTTAACCTCTCAAGGATATGAATGGCTAACTACTCCTCATATTGGCAAGCTGTCTCTTTGGAAAACTTCTGGACACTGGGATTTCTACAAAGAAAACATCTACGCCCCCATTAAAATAGAGCAGGAAGAATATTTATTAAAACCAATGAACTGCCCTTTCCATATTAAAGTTTATCAATCAAAAATCAGAAGTTATAAGGATTTGCCTATAAAATTTGCTGAATTAGGAACTGTTTATAGATATGAAAAATCAGGAGTTTTGCATGGATTAACCAGAGTTCGCGGCTTTACCCAAGATGATGCTCATATCTTTTGTCTTCCAGACCAATTAACAGAAGAGCTTAGCTCCATTTTAAAATACGGCCTTAAAATTCTCAAAACATTCGGGTTTAAAGATTATGAGATCTATTTATCTACCAAACCCAAGAAATATATGGGTACTTTAAAAATGTGGCAAAAAGCTACTAATTCCTTAAAATACGCCTGTGACAAATTAAAACTAAAATATCAACTTGACTCTGAAGGAGGAGTTTTTTACGGTCCTAAAATTGACGTTAAAATCAAAGATTCTATAGGAAGACCTTGGCAGTGCAGCACCTTCCAGATTGATTTTAATCTGCCAAAAGCATTTAACATCTCATACATTGACGAAAAAGGCAAAAAGAAAGAACCAATTATGATTCATCGCGCTTTGCTTGGCTCTTTGGAAAGATTTATTGGCGTATTGCTTGAACACTATGAAGGAGCTTTGCCTGTTTGGCTTTCTCCTGTTCAGGCTTGGGTAATTCCAGTTGGCGCTCGTCATCAAAAATATACTAAAGAAATCTTTGAAAAACTCAAAGAAGATTTTAGAATAGAATTAAAAGATGAAAACGAGACCGTTTCAAAAAAAATTCGCGAAGGAGAAATTCAGAAAATCCCCTATCTTTTAGTTGTTGGCGATAAAGAAATAAAAACAAAATTAATTAGAGTCAGAGAAAGGGGCAAAGGCGATATTGGTGAAATAAAGCTTGATAAATTTATTGATAAAATATGGCGCAAATCTCCCAACCTACGCAAAAACTAATAGCCAGATATCAGCAATGGCACCAGTCCATCCAGCCAAAAGAAGAAACAACGACTATTCATGTTGATGAAGTCGCTTCAAAAGTGGCTGCTTTTTATGAAAAAATAAGAGGAATTATTGATTGGAAAGAAGAGCATCTTTTAAAAAGAAGAGCCATTGAAAGAATATTAAAGAGACGTTTATTTTCTAACTTAGACTTAAGTAATGGAAATATCTTTGAAGATCCAAATATTGCAGAACCATTAGTTTTAGAATTAATAAGAGGGGGACATTTTCCAAATGATAAAATTCCTGAATCAAAAATCCAAGAAGTTCAAAAAGCAATTAATAAATACGTTTTTATTCTTAATCAAGCTCGGTCCGGCCCTAAAAAATCAAAGCTCCAGCTTTACAGTTGGATTTCGGGAATTGCCGCTTGCGAAATAGAAGAAATTCTCAGCCCTTCTATTAAAGAAAGAGCCCTTATTTCCTATATGTTTGAGCTAGTAAATCAAAGAATCAAACTAAGTGAAAAAGTCAAACTTGATAAACTTGATGAAAATCAAAAGAATACTCAAACATATATTGCTGTACAAAAAGCTCTTTTTAATTTAGATGCTCCAGTAATAAGTTATGAGCTTTTGAAATACAAATATCCTGATTGGGAAAATCAAAATATTTATTCAACTAAAGAAAGGATAGAAAATGACCTAAATCATCCTTTTGGCGATAAATTTTACCAAATCTGCGAAAAATATGATACTCCTTTTCTGCTTTTAGGAGATGTTCTTTCTAAAAATCCAACAGAAGCTAAAGAAAAACTTTCAGATCCAGAATTATTAGAAGCGTTAATTGCAGCTCATTACAATCAAAGGGTTAAAACATTAAAGAAAAGATTAGGGCGAGCTGCTTTTTACGCAACCTTATCAATCTTTCTTACTAATATTGTTTCTCTTCTGCTCATAGAAATGCCCTTTAATAAATGGATTACTGGATATTTCTTTAATTATTGGGCTATTACAATAGATATTATGGGACCTACTTTTTTAATGTTTTTATTGGTTATAACTATTAAACCGCCAAAAAAAGAAAATCTTCCAAAGGTGTTAATGGAAGTTATGAAGAGTGTTTATGGAAAAGACAAAAAAGATGTTTATGAAATAAAGAAATTTAGAAAAAGAAACATTATATTTGAAGTTATTATTAATCTCTTCTATCTTTTAGGATTTACTACTATTCTTATTTTAATAATATGGGGTCTTTATCAAGTAAATTTTCCCCCTCTTTCTTATGTAATATTTGTTGTTTTCTTGTCGTTAATTGCCTTTGCTGGAACAAAAATTAGACAAAGAGCAAAAGAACTGCAAGTAATTGAAGAGAAAGAAACTTTATTTCATCTCTTTATTGATCCTTTTGCTGTTCCAATTGTTCAATTAGGAAAATGGTTAACTAATAAATGGAAAAGATACAATGTTATAGCCGTTTTCTTTTCTGCCTTAATTGATATGCCCTTTACTGTTTTCGTGGAATTCATTGAACAATGGCGCTACTTTCTCAAAGAAAAGAAAGAGAAGATTCACTAATGAAATACCACATAATTACTTTTGGGTGCCAGATGAATAAAGCAGATTCGGAAAAGATTGCAGCGTTTTTAGAGAATAAAGGATACAAATCAGCCTCAAAAATTAATGAGGCTGATTTGATTGTAGTTAATATGTGCTCTGTAAGACAATCAGCTGTTGATAGAGTTTACGGCCTCTTACCGAAGTTTCAAAAACTACAAACTACAAACCATAAACTACAAACTATTCTAACTGGTTGTATTTTGAAAAAAGATAAAAGAAAATTTTCAGAACATTTTAATTATATTCTTAACATCAAAGATCTCCCCAAATGGCCAGAAATTCTAAATACAAAACCCTATACAAAACCCTCTAAAACTCACGATCGTGAAATTTTGAGAGTTGACAACTATCTTAAAATTCAGTCTAAACATTCCACAAACTTTTCTGCTCTTGTTCCAATAATGACTGGGTGTAATAATTTTTGCTCTTATTGTGTTGTTCCCTTTACCAGAGGTAAAGAAATTTCAAGACCTTCAGAGGAAATTATTTCTGAAGTAAAAAATCTGGTTAAAAAAGGATATAAAGAAATA
>Ga0315541_1001453_pt1 | contig 21942 bp, 12 predicted proteins | sample SalMarSW160190MG_FD_203095 | JGI IMG/M metagenome (GOLD analysis project Ga0315541, IMG submission 203095) | Salt marsh sediment microbial communities from the Plum Island Ecosystem LTER, Massachusetts, United States - Salt Marsh Sediment SW1601-190 ...
TGGAGAGAGCGTCTAATGAGGGAGGCGACCAATGAATAATTGCTTCAAAATTTAATAAAAAGATATTTCAAACGAGCAGGGTCATCAATGGTCCTGCTTTTTATTTGTGCTGATGGCAGATAACTGCAATGTATCTTTCTGCTTTGAAATGGCTTCAGTGGTTGTGATATCGATTTTTTATCGTGTCAGATTGTCGCCGATTATGTTTCAATAACCCTTAATATGACCAAAAAATCGCGCAAAATCACTGAAACATATTCGTTTACAAAATCCCCATATTTCCCCATTATCCATAATCATTCCATAACCTTCCGACCCACAAACCCACAGCCCTCTGATGTCGCCGTTTCTCCTCCCCCCCCTTTCCTTTAAAAATCAAATTCATTCCCGTTCTTTGGGAACGTTGTTGGCGATGTTGACTCAATCCCTTTTTGTTTGTTTGGAATGCAGGGTGGCCAGTTCACCGGCCCAGTCGATGGACGTTTGAAGGGCCGCCTTGATCTTATTGCCGTCGAGGTTTAACTGATGAATCATTTTTTCGGCTTCTGCCCATTTGGCTTCTTCGAAATATTGCGCCAGATGAAGCAGGGGCAAATACTCATTGTTCGGCTCCCGGCACAACGCCGCCTTGAGCCGGTTTTCCAGGGGCAAATACCCCACGATCTCGGTCATGGGAATACCGAGCAGGGCGTCCAGCAGAGAAAATATTCCCAGTAAATTCAAGCTGTCCGGATCGAATCCCCAAAAATCATGGTCCCGGGCGATGAGCTCTAAAAATTTTCCCCGCTGTGCGGAGAGCAACACCAGCTCAGGGGCATCTTTGCTGTGGCTCATGTCCGTCAACAGAACCACCCGAAGCCAGTTCTTCATTTTTTGCCACCCCAAAAGCAAAATGGCCTGGTGGATGGACTTTATCTTTTGGCGTAGACCAAAGGCCGTTGAATTGAGATATGCCAGGAGGCGAAAGCTGATGGAGACATCCCCCTGGATGGTTGCCGCGAGGTGATCAAGGTCAGGCTCGTCTGATTCAATGAGTTGTAGGAGGTTGAACCGCGACACCTCGATGGAGGACAGTTTCCGGACGGTGATCTTGTCCGGCGATTTGAAAAACGGGCCGTGAAACAGTGTAAACCCCAATTCCTTGCACATCTTGAAACGGGCCGGATCCTCCACCTGGCCGGCCAGAAGCAAGGCCGTGTAGGATCGGGCGATGTCGAGTAAGGCCCCAAGCGCGTCCTTTTGTCTGGTGGAGACGTCCGTGCCGATGATATCGGCCAAACCATACAGCGGCCCGAAAGCAGGATTTCCAGTAAATCCCCCGACGGCAATCAGATACCCGTCGGATTTTAATCGTTTCAACACGTCCGGAACATGGGGCTGTGTGTATATGTCCTCGGCCACCTTAACAGCGGCGAGAATCGGCGGAAACGCATAGGGGAGATCGTCCAGCATACTTTTTTCATTAAAATTGACAATTATTTTTTTTCCTCTGTCCAGAATCTGCTGCAAGCCGATGTAGGCGCTGGATGCCACGTTCAAAGCGACGTTCTCGTGTTCCGGGAAACCGGAACGGGTGGTTTCATCGCTTCCCACACAGAAAAGTTCATAGCCCCAGAGCTGGCCCTTTTCATCGAACACGGGCTGTCGGGCAATGGATACGGAAACCGGATGTTCATTTTGGGTCTTTTTTTCGGTCACAGGCTTTATCTCCTCTTGTCCTTAAATGCTTGGGGCATCAAACGGATCATTCAACCGGCTGTAAGTTCCAGATGTCTCTTGCATAATCCAATATGGACCGGTCGCTGGAAAACTTGCCCATGTGGGCGGTGTTGAGAATGGATCGGCGCGTCCATTGGTCCGGATCCAAAAATACCCGGCTCACTTCTTCCTGGGCGGTCACATAGGGCCGGTAATCGGCCAGCAACATGTAGTAATCGCCCTGGTCGAGAAGCGCCCTGACAATGGGTGCAAACAGCACCGGTTCCGTGGGAGAAAAAAATCCGGAACCGATCATTTCCAGTACCTTTTGAAGCTCCGGATCATTTCCGTAATAGTGCCCGGGATCGTAGCCGCCGGCGCGCAAGGCCATGACGTCTTCGGCGTTCAAGCCGAAAATAAAGATGTTTTTCGGGCCCACCTCGCTCATGATTTCCACATTGGCGCCGTCTAAGGTTCCGATGGTCAAGGCGCCGTTGAGTGCCATTTTCATGTTCCCTGTTCCGGACGCTTCCATGCCTGCCGTAGAGATTTGCTCGGACAGGTCCGCGGCCGGAATGATTTTTTCGGCCTGGGACACACAGTAATTGGGCAAAAAAAGCACCCGGAGCCTTCCCTGGACGTCCGGGTCGTTGTTGACAACATCCGCCACGGCATTGATCAGCTTGATGATGATTTTGGCCTGGTGGTAAGCAGGGGCGGCCTTTCCGGCAAAAAGGACGGTCCGAGGAACAACGGTTGCTTCGGGATTTTCCTTGATGCGGTTGTACAGGGTAACCACGTGCAACACATTGAGGAGCTGGCGCTTGTATTCGTGCAACCGCTTGACATGGACATCGAACAGGGTGTTCGGGTTTACCCCCAACCCGATTTTGCGCAAAATATATCGGGCAAGCCGTTTTTTGTTTTCCTGTTTCGTTTCTATCCAGGCCGCGCGAAATTCCGGATCATCGGCATAGGGAACCAATTTTTTAAGCCGGCCGAGGTCAACGATCCAGTCCGGACCGATGACCGACGTAATGAGCCGTGAAAGCGAAGGATTCGCCTGATACAGCCAGCGACGCGGGGTGATGCCGTTGGTGACGTTTTTGATTCGGCCCGGGAAAATTTCATCGAAATCCCTGAACAGGCCGCTTTTTAAAATGCGGGTGTGAAGGTCGGCAACCCCATTGACCGAATGACTCCCCACGATAGCCAGATGAGCCATACGCACCTGTCGAACGTCGCCTTCCTGAATGATGGAAAGTTTTGCCGGCAGTTCCGGATGGTCCGGATATCGTTTTCTTAAATCCTCTAAAAAACGGTGATTGATTTCAAAAATAATTTCCATATGTCTGGGCAAAAGCCGCGCGATCAGGTCCTGTGGCCAGGTTTCAAGGGCTTCGGGCATCACCGTATGGTTGGTGTATGCAAACGTTTTTTCACAAATGGCCCAGGCGTCGTCCCACTCCAGCCCTTCATCATCCATTAAAAGGCGCATGAGTTCGGGAATGGCAATGGACGGATGGGTGTCGTTCAATTGAATGGCAACAAAGTTCGAAAACTCTTCAAAGGACCGGTTCTGCTTTTTATATCGCCGGATGATGTCGAGCAGTGTGGCGGCAACAAAGAAGTACTGCTGTTTGAGTCTGAGTTCCTTGCCCGGCTCGGCCTCGTCGCTGGGATAGAGCACTTTTGAAATGTTTTCGGTCAAAACCTTGGACTCCACAGCACCGATATAATCTCCCCGGTTGAAGTGTGTAAGGTTGAATTCCCGGCCGGATTTGGCGGCCCACAGCCGCATGTTGGTGACATAATCATCGCCATACCCGGGAATGAGAATGTCGCAGGCCATGGCCATCACCACCTCTGTGTCCATCCAGCGGTATCGGCGCCGTCCCTGGCCGTCCACGTACGACTCCGATCGACCGTAGAACCGGATCGGCATCAGATGGTCCCGGCGCTGGATTTCCCAGGGATTTCCCCGCCTTCGCCAGTTGTCGCACTGCTCACGCTGGTAACCGTTGTCCAGGGTCTGAAAAAAAATTCCATAGTCATACCGGATGCCGTATCCGTATCCGGGCAGATTCCGGCAGGCCATAGAATCCATATAGCACGACGCCAGTCTCCCAAGACCGCCGTTCCCCAGACCGGCATCCCATTCTTCTTCTTCGAGTTCGTCGAGATCGAATCCCATTTCCTGAACGGTGTTGCGGGCTTCTTCGACCATATTTAGGCTGACGATGTAGTTCTTCAAAAATCGACCCGGCAAGAATTCAAGGGAAAGAAAATAGACCCGCTTGGCCAAGGTGTCGTAAAGCGAACGCTGGGTTTTAATCCACCGTTCGATGAGCCGATCCCGCACGCTGTAGGCGAGCCCCATAAAACAGGCATACTTGTCCGGCCTGTAGGTATCTTTGCCCAGGGTGAAGCGGATGTGGCGGAGGATATCGTTTTTCAAAGCGGCCGTTTCCCGGGAAGCGGAGTCAGGGGTGTCTCCAGGGAGTTGTTGGTTTTTATCCATGAGAGCATCCTCCATAGGGTTCAGTGTTCTTGGATACGTTGATGCTGAACGTGTTTTAAACCCTCATCAATAATCCGGGACGTATTCCGGAATGATTATGTAATTATGCGTTTTTCTGTCTCGAATATTCTGAAAACAATTAATCCACAATCCGAAAATACTCAATAAATATTACCCTAAATGAGCGAAAGTCGAGGATGCCCCAGATTCGAGGCATCAAGGGTGAAGCCCCGCTGATAAACCGGGATAAACCTCCGTCGTCTACTGCGAGCCCTTGATAACGAAGAAGATGGGGTATCATCGGCTTTCCCAACGGGTAAACAAAATGGGATTTTTGAATTAATTTATATCTCATTTATAGAAGAGTTATGAAAATGCATCTGAATCCACAAAAATACATAATAAATCAAACAGATCTAATATGTTAACCGTTTTGTTTACGCTCAATTAGGGTATTATATTCCCGTGATAGTAGGTTTGATTGTAAGTGTTTGACCGTCCGTGGACATGGATACGGCGCCGTTACCGGCGGTGCCCAGTATGCGGCATCCCTTCTCCTTATACCTTTTTAAAACCAATGGGTGTGGAAATCCAAATCTGCTTTTCCATCCGGATGAAATAATGATGACTTCAGGATTGACCTTTTCTATGAACATCTCCGTACTCGATGTTTTGCTGCCGTGGTGCGGTGCTAAAAGGACGGTGCTTTTTAGTTTGTCACCGGCAATTGCCGCCAATTCATATTCCGCCCGAGTCTGGATATCCCCGGGGAACAGGAAGGATTTCGCTCCGAAAGACGCTTTCAGAACCAGGGAATTATTGTTTAAATTACGCCATGTTTCCTTTTTTCTTTTCTCAATGAAATCCGGCGGCGGATAAAATATGTTTAAACATACGCCGTTAATGAGGTGGATGCCGGCGATTTCTTTGTATTCGGGCATATGAATTTTGTTTTTTTTAATGGCTTCCATGAATTTTTTATATCCCAAAGTGCTTGCTGCTTCATTATTTGTCCATACATTTTTTACATTAAAGTGTTCGGCTATATATATGAGCCCGTTTAAGTGATCACTATTGGGATGGGAAAGCACAAGGGTGTCGACGGTTTTGATTTTTTTTTGCCATAAAAACGGGGCAATAATCCTGGCACCTGTATCAAAAATACTGTTATCGGAAAACCCGCCGCCATCTATGAGAATGTTGTATCCTTCCGGAAGTTCCATAAGTGCCGCATTGCCATGCCCGACGTCTATCATTGTCACCCGGAGATCATCATGCCAGAAGCGGTTATAGAGCCAGTAGCAGCCATCGACGCTCAAAGCCGCAATAACCAGCAGTACAGCGATTGCTTCCGGTTTTTGTATAAAATTTTTGCCCGGCGCGTTGTTTTCCCCGCCCGGGACGTTATCTTTTTCTGCCGCCGTTTTTGATGAAACATATCTTAAATTTAAAATAGCCCAAAACAGGATATAAAAACAGCAAATCTCAAAATAACTGGGGGTTACGGTTTTTAAAGCCGCAAAAGGCAGGTCAGCAAAAAAATTAACCAAACCCATGGCCTGTGCCAGAACAAAAGCACCTGCCTTGAGGCACCCTAAAGCCACTGAACCGGTCAGCGGATATAAAAACACGGCCAGCAAACCCAGAGGAACCACCACAAAACCAATCACGGGGACAAAAATAAAGTTTGCAAGAAGTCCGACCAGGGAAATCTGGTTAAAGTAAAACATAACAATGGGCATGGTGCCGAGGATAGCAAAAAAAGAAGTCATGAAAAAGTAAAACAGATTTGTTTTAACGGTAAATCTTTTTGACTTTTTAATCCCGATTGAATCAGACCGCCATGGAATTTGCACTTGAGACAATCCGTACAGTATTGCAAGAACAGCGGTAAACGAAAGCTGGAATGAAATTGAAAAAAGCGACGGCGGATGAATAATAAGGATCAGCAGTGCCGCCACGGCAAGGGTGTTCATGGGGTCATGTTCTCTTTCAAATAAAAATGCCGCCAAAAACACGGTAACCATGATAACCGCTCTCTGGGTGGAAGGCGACATCCCTGAAAGCAGGCCGTATATAAATACGGGAATAACAGATAAGATTACCGCCCCCTTTTTCGTCCATGCATGCCACAACAAAAATTTAATATGAGAAAGGAGATACTTGAAAAATAAAAATGCACCGGTGGCCACAATACCGATATGAAGTCCTGAAATGGCCAGAAGATGACCGATCCCTGCGCGGTTAAATGCTTGTTTTAAATCGTTTGAAATTGAATTTCTGTCCCCGACGATCAATGCTTTTAATACATCCTGCTCCGTTCCCTGCCCTGTTTTGTCGATGAGATCAGAAATTTTCCTGCGGGTGTCTGCGATAATCATGCCGATCCCTGTCTCTGAATTTCTTTTGATCAGGGTAAGCTTTTTTGCTGAGACGTAGGCAGTTCCATATACTTTTCTAAAAGCCATATATCTCTTATAATTAAACCCTCCGGGGTTATTGAAATTTCTGATGGATTTTATCCTGCCGAAAAAAACAATCCGATCTCCAATTAAGAGTTTAGGGCCGTTCCCTGAAACAGTCAAGCGAATCCTTCCGCACACAGGAAAAGGCTTATTATTCCCATCAAGAGTCTCGGTACGCAGAATGAATTTTTGTCGATGGGAATATGTTGCAACAGGAGTGTCAATAACACCGGAAATTTTCCATGAATGAACATCCTTAAAGTGGATAATGTGATGGGAAGGAAATTTTGGAGCCATCCAGGATTGTATGGAGAGGTATCCCAGGGCAAAAAAAAGGACGATGGGGATAAAAATAACGTTCCTGTTTTTGTATAGGCAATAAAGGATCAAGCATAAAGATACAAAAGCGACAAGACAAGCGCAAACACCATGACCCGAAAATTGGGAACCTGCAGCAATGCCTGATATCATCGAAAACAGCAGGGGAACAACGGGGCGAAAGTAAATTTTATCTGTCATGTAACATTTTAGAGTAGGGTTTCAGCGAATGTCATCATCGCCTATGATCAGGTTCTGAGCGGTCATTTCCACGGGCATATCCAGCCCCAGCAAAGACAGAACTGTCGGCGCGATATCCGAAAGCTTGCCACGATCGAGAAGCTGCTTGCCCGGTGAATCGCCGGCCACGTATATCAACTCGACAGGATTGAGGGTATGGCTGGTCTTGGTTATGCTGGTCTGATAATCGATCATTTCCTCGGAGTTGCCGTGGTCGGCGGTGATAAGGATATGCGCATCAAGCTCGAGCAGATAATCGACAATCTTACCCACGCATTGGTCCACGATTTCGATTGCTTTAATCGCCGCATTCATGTCCCCGGTATGGCCAACCATGTCACCGTTAGCGTAATTTACAACAATAAACCGGTAAGGATTGTTCCGGAGACGACTCAGGAGTTCTTCTGTCACATTGTACGCCTCCATCTCCGGGTGACTGGCAAAGGTGGCCGGGTCAAAGCGGCTCGGAACTTCAACCTGGTCCTCGTTCCGGTATGGCGTTGTTGCTTTACCGTTAAAAAAGCTGGTTACGTGCCGGAACTTCTGCGTCTCGGCAATGCGCAGTTGACGCATGCCGGCATTTGAGATGACCTCGCCAAGCAGGTTCTCCATACCACCGCCTTCGTCCATGGCCCCCAGCATATAATCTGTAAATTCGTCCCAATAACGGGTCAGCCCCACGTAAGTCACCGCCCGCTTTGTTTTGAGTTTGCCCGGATAATTTGGATCGACAAATGCCATAGAGAGCTGGATGGCACGATCCTGGCGGTAATTCGTGTGCAGAATGGAATCGCCGTCCCTGATACCGTCATAGTCACCGATCACATAGCAAGGAATATATTCGTCGAACATCTCAACACCGTCCGGAGTTTTGTCCTCGTAATATGACTCTCTAACCGCAGTTTCTGCATCGGTGGATTTGCGACCTTCACAGGCAACAATACAATGATAGGCCATGTCGGTAAGTTTCCAGTTCCTGGAACGGTCCATGCCATAGTACCGGCCCATTACCGTACCAATGGAGCAGCCGCCAAGTTCCTCCATCACAATTTTAAGCTTTGCCAGGTATTCCATGCAGCTGCGGGGCGGGGTGTCGCGCCCGTCTAAAAAAGGATGAATGATGATTGGGCCTTTGGGATATTCTTGCCGCGCCCTGCGCATAATTTTGAAGAGATGTTCCTGGTGGGCGTGTACCCCCTCGTCCTGCAGCAGGCCAAAAAGGTGAAGACGGCTCTTGTGCTCCGTCCAATTGGCAACCAGCTTCTTCCAGTGCGCAACTTCAAAAAGCTCACCGGTGCGCAAGCCGTCATCGATTCGCTTGAGTTCCTGGATCACGATCCGTCCGGCCCCCATGTTGAGGTGGCCCACTTCAGACGAACCCTGATAGCCGTCCGGGAGTCCCACGGGCTCACCCGCACATTCCAGAAGTGTCCACGGATAATTGTCTTTGTATCTGTCTATATTCGGGGTTTTGGCCGCAATAACGGCGTTGCCTTCTTTTTTTTCACTATACCCCCACCCATCACGAATTAGCAGACATACAGGTCGCATGGCTGTTCCTTTCTTCAGATTTAATAACCCTTTTGTTATGTTAAACAAATCTACTTTAATCAGTAGTCTTGTTTTTTTTTCTTATACCGCTTTGTAAATAGCGTAATGAATGATCAGCAGCGAAATCATACACTGTTTGAATACATTAGGGATCGTTAAGATAGAACAGCGGTATGTTGTGTTCGTAATTAAAATGCATTAAGCGAGTCGCCATATAACCTATTTATTTAAAGCCATATTTTCTGTTCTTTCTTTACGAACCCTTATGTATGAGTTTGTATGATGTAGTCGCTGATTATTCATGGAGCTATTGATTCGAAAAAACTCCCAGACCTCTCATTTTAATAAAGCCAAACGGCTACCCCGATTTATGCTTTTACCCGTTTAATGGCGGCTCCAAGTCGGGCAAACTTTTTCTCGATCGATTCATATCCGCGATCCAGGTGGTACACGCGATTAATTTCGGATGTACCTACAGCAGCCAGACCGGCCAGAATCAGTGAAGCGCTGGCCCTCAAATCCGTAGCCATCACCGGCGCCCCGGAGAGCGCCGGCACTCCTGTGATCATTGCGGTACTTCCCGATATTTTAATATCGGCCCCCATTCGTTTGAGCTCGCTGACATGGATAAAACGGTTCTCAAAAATGGTTTCGGAAATAACACTAACCCCCTCTGCAACCGACATCAGCACCATAAACTGAGCCTGCATGTCAGTGGGAAATCCCGGGTAAGGCAACGTTTTTAGATCAACACTTGCAATTTCATCAGATCCCTTAACCCGTATACTTTTATCCTCGACGGTTACTTGGGCGCCGCTGAGCCTCAGCTTGTGGATAACCGCTTCAAGATGGTCAGGTTCACAATTTAAAATAGTTACATCTCCTCTGGTCAGGGCTGCCGAAACCATAAAGGTGCCGGTTTCTATTCGGTCGGGTATTATGGAAACGGATACCGGTTTCAGGGTAGAGACTCCTTCAATAGTAATTACCGACGTGCCGGCCCCCTTTATCTTTGCGCCCATTTTTATCAAAACATCGGCAAGTGCAACGACCTCCGGCTCACGGGCCGCATTTTGCAGCACGGTAACCCCTTTGGCCAGAACAGCCGCCATCATAAGATTTTCTGTACCGGTTACGGTAGGTATGTCCAGATAAATTTCGTTCCCCTTAAGATGGTCAGCGGATGCTTCCACGTATCCGTGTTTCAATTCAATCACAGCGCCGAGTTGGGCAAGTCCTTTTAAATGCAGATTGATGGGCCGTGCGCCGATGGCACATCCTCCCGGCAGAGATACCCTGGCCTTTTTAAGCCTTGCCACAAGCGGGCCGAGAACCAGAATAGAGGCCCTCATTTTCCGGACCAGATCATAAGACGCCTCGTGATTGCACATACCGCCACCGTTTATTTTAACAATATCCCCATCTGATTCTATTTCGGCCCCAAGACTCGAAAGCAACAGTTTTGTGCTTTGTATGTCTTTCAGGTCCGGAACGTTGGAATACGTATTCCATCCATCCGTAAGCAATGAAGAAATAAGAATTGGAAGCGCGGCATTTTTTGCGCCACTTATCCGAACCTCTCCTTTTAGAGCACGTCCCCCTTGAATTACGATTTTATCCATATAAACCCCATACAAACAAAAAAGCGCTTCCCCGGTTTCATGATGAGGCAAGCGCTTTTAACCTTGAAAAAATTTGGCATCTTAATGGTGATGCTCGTCATTCCCCCTGCATGCGTCGATGGCGGCCTTGATAATACAGTAGGTCATGCCGATGCCTAAAATGGTGAGTGCGTACCAGAGACCACCCATGAAAACCACATGGCCCATATCCCAAATCCATTCAAAATTAAATGGAAACATAAATATTCCTCCTAACTTCTTTAAGCTTCAGCCGGCTTTAATTCCTGTTCTAAATCAACTGAAGGTTCAACCGCTTCCTCTTCTTCAGCCGGCAACGTTTCAATGGGATTCAGTTCCGACTCATCTGGAAATACCGGCAAATAACGGTGTGCCAGCCCTACCAGAATAATTCCATATGCCACCGGAAGTATTGTGGTGGCAATTTCCTGCCAGCTCGGGAAATACATTGCCCAATAATCAAAGCTCATCACCGGTACGGCCATGACCTGGAGCACCATTGCCCAACGATTAATACAAACTCCGACAACGGCCAGGATCACGGCAATCCAAAGGGCCACAGAATTTTTACGCCCTTTTTTGGTAATTAAAATAGCTGCCGGAACAAAACCGCAGATTACAATTTCCAGAATCAGGAACCAGATTCCGTATAAGGGGTTATTGGAATAAAAATCCATCAGCGTTTGTCCCATGGAAGGCGCTGTAACGGTTAGCCACCACCAGGTATCTATAGTCTTTGCAATAATATAAGTCAGAATCATCCACCCTGAAATTTTGGCCAGAAGCTCGACGGCATCATCCTTGACAAGTTTTTTTCTGGTAACTGCTTCGGTGATTTTGGTTATCAGAAGTGTAAAACACGGCCCGCATGCTGCTGCCGACCAGGTAAAGAGAAAAAAGGTCCAGGGCCAGATAAAAAGTCCTTCCCGATAGGCAAACGGGCGCCCGAACAAAACACCGGCAACGCCTCCCAGGGATCCCTGGTGGAAAAAGGAGAGGAACACACCGGTTGCTGCAAATACCCCCATGATTTCATGCATGTTGTGGCTGAGATGATGAAAGAAAGGCACCCTGTCGATTTGTCGGTTCTCAAGAATAAGCGGAATAAATTCAATGGTCAGAACACCGAAGTAGCAGGAAAGGCAGAATGCCACTTCAGTCAGCATGGAGTGAACATTGGCATGCCAGAAAATAAACCAACCCCTAAGTGGCTGCCCGATATCATAGGCCAAAACAAGCAGTGCCGAGCTATAACAGATGAAGCCGATGAGAACCGCGTAGTTGATGATACTCTTCAGCTCATCCTTTCCAAAGATATATCTTAATAAACCGCTAAAAAAGGCGCCGCCGCCAACAGCAATAACCGTAAGGTCAGCCCAAATCCATATAGCAAAACCATAGTAATCGTTCATATTGGTCTGGTTGAGGCCCTTAATCCAGCAAAGCAGCATGGCATAAACGCCCCACAGAAGGACAGCACCGACCACACAGATGAACAGAATAAATTGCCACAATGGACAGCGTTTTACTCCTCTGGGTATTAATGCAGAATCCATATGTTATGTACTCCTTGAATATATCATTTTTACTTTTTAACCCTGGTGCACCGTCTTTTTAATTTTAGCCTCGTTTTCAAGATAATTATCACCGGCCCGCCTGACCCACTCTCGGCTCGAAAGATAGTAGACCTTGGGGTTGGTACCCAGCCTTTCCAGCAACCGGAATGCATTGGGATTGGTCGGCCGACCGTGGTGTTTAGGGTCGGGTTTGACCATCCGGTATACGGCATGATTCGGATTATTCAGATCGCCGAATGTAATGGCGCCGGCAGGACATGCCTGGGTGCAAGCCGTTTGATATTCATCCTCTTTGAGTTCGCGCCTCCCTTCCATGAATGCCTTTTCCTTTGCCAGCTGGTACCTGTGGAAGCAGAAGCTGCATTTTTCAACAACGCCTCGCATGCGGGGGGATACATTGGGACTTAAGTATTTTTCCATACCGTCCGGCCAGACCGGATCCCACCAGTTAAAATAGCGAGCTTTATACGGGCAAGAAGCCATACAGTACCGGCATCCAAAACAGCGAGTATAAACCTGGCTGACAATTCCGGTTTCACTGTTGTAGTCCGTGGCAACCGCCGGGCAAACGGATACACACGGTGGATGCCCTTCATGTTGCCCTTCACAATGCATGCACGGTCTCGGGAGATAGCATATATCCGTATTTGGAAACGGTTTCCCGTTGGTCAACTTGTAGACACGCAGCCATGTTATGCTAAGAAGTTTGTTCGACTCATCCTTCCTAAAGGGCACGTTATTTTCAGCCATGCAGGCAACCATGCAACTGCCACAACCGGTACATTTATCCAGGTCTATCACCATTCCATATTTTTTGGCTTTCTTGTGTTTCATTAGTACCTCTTTGGATTGACGATTATTGATAAAATGATGAATCAAAACATTTTCAATAGTCAATCTTCAATAGTCAATATAATCATGCTTTGGCCAGTTTGACCCTGATTCCCCAGGCAGCATCCAAACCCGAAACAGGATCTTCAACCGGACCGATGAGTTCATTAAAATTTATTCCCTTACCCGCCAGGTATTCGTCGTATGCCGTATGACCCAGTCCTCTGGGCAGGGCAACAATCCCGGGCATAATACCGTCATAAAGATGTACTTTGACTTTTGTTTTGCCGACAGGCGTGCTTAACATTGCAATCTGCCCCTCGCTCAAGCCCTGCTCCCCGGCTGTTTTCGGATTAAGCTCAATAAAAACATCCGTGCCTTTGAGAACCGTATCATCAACCGTTTTAATAACAAACGGCGGATCACCGATGACATCGTTGGCCAATCTGATGGAATCATATGGGATAAGTAAAAGAGGATAATTCGTTTTGTCCCCTTCAATTCTAACCGGTTTGAATTGCTTCATAAATCCGGTTTCTTTCCGTGCAAATTCGAATTTCCCGGAAACCGTATCAAATGATTCTTCACGGGGCTGAGTCACAAAATCAGGATAAGACCAGAATCCTTTTTCAATCATGACCTGCCACTTATAGCCCAGCGTTTCTTTAAGACATGCATCATAACTGTCCCATGCAAAAGAGTCCCCTATAGATCCTCCCAAAGCTTTTGCTATCAGAATTATGACATCTCCGGTATGTTTGGTATTAAACTGGGGCTCGACCACCGGCCTTGAAAGGCCGATAACAGGCTTGGGCATTCCTGCCGGCGTGGGTATATCTTCATAGCGTTCAAGATAGTTATGGTTCGGAAGGATCAGATCAGCGTTATAAGCCGTTTCATCCATATAAGAAGAAAAACTTACGATAAACGGAACCTTGTCAAAAGCCTTTTTCACAGTTTTGCTGTCAGACATTGTATATAAAGGATTGGCGCCGGCGACAAAAAGTGTTTCCAGAGGATATTTCTTTCCTGAGTTGATGGCTTCGGGGAGACGGTTCAACAGGTACCGGGAAAATGGATACTTTTTACTCCCGGCGTCATCCAATCGATCTTTTTGCATTCCGGCTGCTGCCTTGGCATCCATCTCAACTTCAGGCCAGTTGATATAATCAGGTTCTGCAACAGCAAAGATCCCTCCGTGTTTGTTGATATTACCGACAAGAGCGTTTAATGCATGCACAGCCGTGCATTCATTAAGACTTCCCGGTGTGGTTCCCTGACCACGGCCGCAAATTGCCAGGGGTTTTGAGGCGCGGGCAAAGCTAAGGGCAAGAGCGATGATTGTTGTACTGTCGATTCCTGTAATTGTTGCAACGCTATCCGGACCGTATTTATCGAGTACAAAACGCTTCCAATCGCCAAATCCTGAAGAATAATTATCAATAAAATTGTAATTATATAATGATTCCGAGATAATTACATGGGCAATTCCCAGGGCAAGAGCCGCTTCGGTCCCGGGATTGATGGGAATCCATTTATCTGACTTGGCTGCGGTATTGGACAGGCGGGGTTCGATCTGAATCACTTTGACGCCGGTATCGCGCCAAACGCTGTTGGCCCTGAACATCCGCACCGGTGATCCCCATCCATCCACGATCCCGCTTCCAAAGCTTAAGATAAAATTAGCGTTTTCAAAATCGAATCCGGGCAATGCCTGAGCACCCTGCATCAGGTGAAGGGCAAGTTCATAGGAATCGATAATTGATGGTGTGCGTATCAAATTGGGAGAACCGTATACGGTCAGAAATCTTTCAAATAACCGGGGCACCGTCCCGCGATCTGAACCTGAAATAAAGCCGACCGTGTGAGATTGACCTTTTTCTCTTAAGTCACCGAGGGTTTCCGCAACCTCTGATACGGCATCTTTCCATGAGATTTTTTCCCATCTTCCCTGGCCTCTTTTCCCCACTCTTTTCAAAGGTGTCTGGACTCTCGTGGGGCCGTATAGAAGCTGAAGGCCTGACAGTCCCAGAATGCACAACCCACCGTTATTTATAGGATGCCCTTTCATTCCTTCAATTTTAACCGCCCGATCATCGATTTTGCGGACAGTAATACCGCAACCGCCGGGACAGAGGGTACAGGAAGAATTGACATAACTGGCTTCACCATCCTCCGGAACAGGAGTCCACGGCCACATTTGTGTCCATATGGAGCTGTCATCCATCAATTTCCATGGCAATGGTGAAAGGGCTGTGCCCGCCGCACCACCGAGTAAAAACGACAGAAAACTTCTTCTACCAATCTTCATCTATTTTACCTCTTTAGATAGAGTCAAAAACTCAATTAGCATTCTCTTTTTAAAAAAAATATTCAATTATTTATGGCATACAAAACAGGCGCCTCTTTCTGTCTGAACACTACTCCCCTTTTCGGACATGGATGTTCCCGGAGAAACCAGGTCAACAAGATGGTCGATCAGCCGCTTTGTGGGAGTTTTAACCCCTGTTCTTTCAATGTTGGCGGTCGTTTTACGATGGCATTCAGCACAGTCGTCCATTTTCATCCGGTCCCACGTATTCTTTTTGAAACCGGCTATGCTTTTTCCCCAGATATCACGACTGTAACCGGTAACCCGGTTTTCTTCATAAATTTTTAAACTTTCTGATTCCCCAATATGGCCGTGACAGGTGACGCAGTCCATTCCGGCAACTTTGACGTGGGCGACATGGGAAAAGAATACACAATCAGGCTGCCGTGAGTATACCAACCAAGGAACCTCTCTTCCTTTGGAGACATACTCCTCAAAGAACTTGATTTCATCCGGGCTATCTCCCAGGATGTCTTCATGGCAGTCAATGCACTGGTCAAGTTTCGGAACCCCGGAATAGGTGCCGTCCTCTCGAAAGAAATGGCAACTTTCACACCCGTCTTCAACTTCAGCCATATGCAGTACATGGTTAAAATCGATCGGCTGTTTTTTCTTCGAGTAAAGCAGCTTGGGGAAAATGATCCATCCCAAAATAATACTTGCAAACAGTCCGACAATAAAAAACAGGATAATCAGCCCCGCAGATCCCTTATCCTGTTCTTTTGTATTTATTTCCGGGGACGATGTTGCACCACCCTCGCCGCCGGCATCTTCCATAATTTCTTTTGCATTATTATCCAAAGCACTCATAGAATCTCCGTTGTTAAAATGAACTTTCATTCCTGGATGGTGAAATAACTTGCGGCTTTGTATCTGCAAATCTATTTTTTGTCAAGGAAAAATTATTCTCCCATTGCTCAATAAACCTGCAAATAATCGGTTATGACAACCCATAAAGCGAAAGATAAAAATGAAGAAACATGTGTATGTCAGGGATAGGGGCTATGGATGAAAACGACTTGATAAGATCACATATTTTCGGCCACTGAAACCGTCCTGTCACCGAGAATATTAACATAACTTCCCATTTCATTATCGTACCAGCCGTATATTACCGCCTGTGTTATCGGTACTCTGATCGTTACATCTTTCAATGATCCTAAAATTTCTTTTTCCAATCCCGGTACTTTTCCCAGGTCAACGGTCTGATCGGCAGTACGGGTATGGGTTTCATGGCCCTCAATCACGGCAGCAGCCCTCGGCAAACCAATGATATCCCCCGAAACATTCTGTTTTTCAGAATAGTGGAGGTAACCATAAGGATCATGGGATGCCGCCTGCCGATATATATCGTTGAGCAACTCCCTGCTTGTGGGTTCACCGGACAGTTCCTCCTGTAAATTCAGCACCAGTATAATCAGAGAACCTGTGGAGATTGGCACTCTTACAGATTCCGCAATGAATCCGATCTCTTCCATTTCCGGAATTACAAGTCTAAGGGCATTGGCAGCACCTGTGGTTGTAAGGATAATGTTGTTCATAATGCTCCTGTTTTTCCTCAGATCGGGTGCTCCTGTTTTTGGAAGCCGGTCCAATACCTGCTGTGATCCGGTGACGGCATGTACGGTTGCCATGGAAGCAGAAAGTATCTTCTTAGGACCCAAAGAATTGAGAATGGGTTTTATCATATGAGCCAGACAGGTGGTGGTGCAGGATGCATTGGAAATAATTTTATGGCGCCTGGGGTCATAAACATTGTCATTGATACCCATGACCGTGGTTACCACATCATCCGGCATGGGTTTGCCTTTGTCTTTTATCTTAAAGGGCGCCGAGACAATCACTTTTTCGGCCCCTGCTTCAAGATGGCCGCGCGCAGCCCCTTTTGGATGATCCGGAGGAAGGGTCGGATCAAGAAATTGTCCGGTTGTATCGACAACAAGTTTTACGCCATATTCTCTCCAGTTTATTTCAGCCGGATTCCTAAATGACCTTAAAAAACGAACCCTGACACCGTCAATAGTCATGGAGCCGCTTTTTTCATCCAGAGCACTGATGAGCGGCTCTGCTTTTTGGCCATACAAAAACCCGCGGAGCAAACCGTAGGTTGAATCCCTTTCCACATAATGGGCAATATCTTCCAGCGATGTTCCGGCTTCACGTCCGATATTAACGATAATTTCACTAAAATATTTTCGTGCCACATGGTGCCAGACATAAAGCTTGCCGATTCTGCCAAATCCGTTTATACCGAGTTTTATTCCGCTATTAGTTTCGGTTTTCATGTCCATATCCCCTTTATTTTCAATAAACTACAGAATTTCATAGACGTACGCTTAGTTAGGCTCCTTTTACCTTTATTAAGTCTTGATAAACCGACCCTTCACGGCCGTCAATACTGATATGGTCCCCGGATTTAAGAACCACTTTGTTAAATTGACAGCTTTTTTCCTTTTCCTTGCAGATAAGATTGCCACATCCCACGATACACGTTTTGCCAAGCCGGTAGGCCACAACAGCAGCATGAGAGGTTACGCCGCCCCGGGCCGTAAGAAGGCCGTCCGCCGCATATATTTCCCTGATGTCATCAGGAACGGTATCATTCCTTACAAGAACTAAATATGTTTCAGGTTCTATGGTTCTCCATTGATCGATTTCTTTGAGATCAAAAACGATCCTCCCGCTCATTGCTCCGCCGCTGACCCCGATACCATGCCCTAATAATTTATCCTCCGTAATATCTCTAAGGTCAAAGGTTAAAACTTTCTTTCTTTCTCGAATGGCCATATCCCGGCACTGCAGCAAGTATAAATCTTCAATACCGGGACTCTCAAAAGTAAACTCCATTTCCTGAGGGCTCCATCCCTTCATGTGAATCAACTCATTCGCCCATTCTTTTAACGCGTTATAAATTTCAGGGAAATGGGTTTCAAGGGTTATATCGGTTTCTCTCATTTCGATATCCTGCTGTATAATAGATATTGGCAGGGTATTCACGAGACCGGAAGCCACATCCTCGCCCTGATTTCCGATAGTAAAATCACCCCACAGCCTCAAACTGTCCTCCGACCATCTGGGATTATGAGTAAAAATGACACCGGCGCCTGATTGTCTGGAAATATTTCCATAAACCATTTCTTGAACCGTAGCGGCTGTGCCCCAGTCATCGGATATCCCTATGATCTTACGGTAGGTTCTTGCTTTGGAAGAGTGCCAGGAACCGAAAACTTTTTTAATCGTTAAGTAAAGCTGTTCAAAAGGATCATCAATAATATCAATCCCTGAATTCTTAATCATACTCTTATAGGTCATTGCTACTTTCCGCATCTGCATACCGGCAAATTCTCTTTTAAACCCGATACCCGCCCTTCGCTTCATTTCGCTGATAATTGCATCAAAATCATCCCTTTCCAAGCCAAAAGCCATGCCGTAACATTGCAGAAACCGTCGATAGCTATCCCAGGCAAACCAGGCATTACCGGTACGCTCTGCAATTCCGGCTGCAATTTCTTCATTCATCCCGACATCAAGAAACGTATCCATCATTCCGGGTTGTGAAATGGACGATCCGCTTCTTACGGAAAAGAGAAGGGGATTTTTTGAGTTGCCAAAGGTTTTGCCGGTCTGCTTTTCAAGATCAGAGATATGCTTCACCAATTGTTCCCTGAAATGCTGCTCTGCCGGCGGATAACTGTCAAGGATCTCTCTACATCGGAACGCTTCAGTTGTAATAATAAAACCCGGAGGTACCGGCAGGCCGTAATTATTCAGCCTGACCAGGTTCAACCCTTTATTGCCCAGATAAATAATTCCGGAAACCCGATTAGAAATGTTGTTAATAGACGTCATCGCCTTTTCAGGATCATAAAGGAGAAGTTGATGGAGTTTATCTTTGGGCAGTTTGTTAGATTGCTGAAAAAGGGTGTTTAAGATTCGGCTTAAAAACAGATCCAGCTGCTGGAGACTCAATGAAAAGGCTATCCGCTCCCGGAAAAAAATTTCCGAGATCCTGTGTTTCAGCTTTTCGTGTTCAATCGTACCGCTCTGTGGAAGGTATTTCGACAGAATCTGATCAAAAGATATCTGAGATAAAATCCGTGCAAGATTTTCTCCATGAATATTATTAAAATAGTCATTGATGATATTTCTTACCGCCTGGGCGAATCCCTTAAAAATATCAAGGTACTGGGTAAAAGTGAAGCCTCTGGCTTCCAGTGAATGGGCCAACATGTCAAGCTGACGTTCAATTTCAACCGATGGGATTCCATCGAGCTGTAATGCTTTGAAAAACAAGTTTAATCGGTCGTAAATCTGAAAAAAGGTGGCTTTTGTTATCAGGCTGAGATCAATATTTTCGACAAGTTCTTCAAAAAGAACATTGACCAGAGATTCTATTCGAAATGTAAGTCCCAGGGCGTCAAATTTCATTTCTCTGTAACTTCCGTACATGGACGGAATATCTATGGTAATATGTCTTTTTTTATAAATGTCTTCCTTGATTTCAAATGTCTGATCTGAAAGAATCATATTTTTTAATTCTTCCAGATAATCGAGCATTCCATAAATCTTTTTATTTAAATCAGACTCTTTGAGGGCATCATTCAGTCTGTTCAAATCGGGAAAGGCTTCTGACCTGAGCTGGGCAAGATAATTATCCATTTCGATAAAATCGAGGTTGTATTTCTGGTTCAAAAGCTTGTAAAAGGTTATGGCAAGTTCCACCCTCCTGGAATCTTGCTCTGATACGCCGGATACTCCTTGGACAAGACCTCCTATTTCATCTTCTTTAAGTGTGACAAGGCCATCGGGTATAGAAACTCCGTTTTCCTTTAAATGTAATATTGCCCCGTGAACCCCATCGATATATGGCCCCTGGGTATCGATTTCTTCGTAAATATTTGGTGGAACAAAGGGCCTTAAAGGACTTTTTTCTTTTGTTTCCCAAAAATTAAGGGTTGCTTCCATAAGATCGATGATCCGGTTACTGCTTTCCACATGGCTCTGCTTGCGCAAAAAATATATAAGCGGATCTTTTCGACGGCATATTTCATCAATTTCTGTAGATATATCCCTGAGCTTTCCTTCGGCGCCGATATCGTTAAAGTATACGGGAAAAAGTCTGCAAAGCTGCTTGGCCAGGTTATAAACCGGTCCAATACCGCTGTTTAATAACCGGGTAATATCCCGGGGAAAAAGGTCTATATCCTTAATAAATACCCCGCAGACGGAAAGATGGATGATAAGGTATGAAAGAAGCCGGGTTGACCACATGGGATTTAGCTCAATCAGCTCAAGCCATGTCCTTATATTGAGAATATGAGCGGTATTAAACTCTATTTGCCAGTCGTTTCCCACACCTTTGATCATGGGTGACTGAAAGCCTAGATCGATTACGTAATCGATAAAAAACGCGACAAGGTCGCTGTCATCCGTTTTATAAACCCCTTTTCCCATATTCAAAATACAGTTCAATGCGGTTGCCGGGTATTTACCGGCTCTGGTCTTTAATATGGAAAAGGTTTTGTGGATCAGGCTTCCGATATTCAAATTGCTCTCATGGGCAATGAGCCAGCTCAATGTTCTGTTGATATCCCGTAACGCCTCCTCATGGATCATCGACAGTCCGGAAATATTCATTATATGGAAAAGAAAAATAAGCTTCCACCGGTTGCCCCGAACGGTTTTAGCGCTTTCATCCAAAAGACTCTGAGGAATTTTCCGGTACGCTTCTACAAACTGATCGTAACCGGGAAGCATTAATAGTCTTTTCAGAACATCTTCGGATTCAATGTTTTTGGACTGAGCGATCTTTTCAAGTCTGCTTTTATACTGGTTGATCTGTTTGTGGGATATAATCTTAAAAAATTTCTTTAAATTTTCCCGGTTATCAATTTTATCGGCCTCTTGTTCAAACCAGGTCCAAGGGTCTTTTTCAGTTAGCCAGTATCGATAGATATGATCGAAATATTTTATGAGAAGATGATTGACGGCCTTATAACCCTCTGCAATTTCAGATGAATAATTTAAAAGCGCATCCGCCAGTTTCCTTATTTGATAAAAACTTTTAACAAACAAAAAAAAATCATCCCCATCATACGCTCTAATACGATTAAATGAGCCATCGATCGACAGCTTGAATCTTTTAAAGTCGGAGCCGGATTCCTTTATGATTTTTTGAATAAAAAGTAGAAAGTTGTCCACAGCATCGGCCCTAACGTCCATATCGCTTTTTGATTCAATTGCGCGTATAAAAATATCCAATAAAAGCTCTGTGGCTTCAGGTCCCTTTGGGTGGCTCTTTAAAAGATGAAAATAATCGAGGGAATAAACTCTCGCTTCATGCACAATAAACGTCCAGTTTTTATAAGGATGCGAGAGTTCTTTAAGCAAGGTGTTCAATCCTTCCAAGATGCCGTAATATTTAGACATCACCTCTTGCAGGATTGAATATTTTTCATCGATGGTGACATCGACATGGTAGTCTGCTATATTAACCTCAAGTGCTTTCGATTGTATCATCAAACTCCCCTAATAATTGAAGATTTTTGATTGAAAATTTTTGATTGAAAATTAAAAATTAAATGTCCGGTGAATTACCTTAAATAATCGTCAACCTTCGATTTTGAATATTACCAGATCCAGTGTTTTTTTTCAAGAGAACAAGTTAGTTCGCTTCGCTCATCCCGCTATATAGCGGGAGAATGATGGAATATTGGAACACTGGAATATT
>Ga0315541_1001454_pt1 | contig 21935 bp, 17 predicted proteins | sample SalMarSW160190MG_FD_203095 | JGI IMG/M metagenome (GOLD analysis project Ga0315541, IMG submission 203095) | Salt marsh sediment microbial communities from the Plum Island Ecosystem LTER, Massachusetts, United States - Salt Marsh Sediment SW1601-190 ...
AAAAATCAGAAACATATTTTTCATAACCCTCGTTGTAAGGCCTCTGGATCAATCGACCTGTTGGTGTGTAGTAGCGTGCTATTGAAAGCCTTATCATTGAGCCGTCAGTAAGATAATAACCATTCTGGACCAGTCCTTTCCCGAAGGTACGTCTTCCAATAATCACACCTCTGTCCCAGTCCTGAAGAGCACCGGCAAATATCTCGCTTGCGGATGCTGAACTTTCATCGGTAAGAACGACCACCCTGGCCAGTGCCAGAGGTCCCGTTCCGGAGGATTTATAATCTTCTCTGGGTTTCTTTCTTCCCTTAATGTATACCAGTAGATTCCTGTTTGAAAAGAAATAGTTGGCAAGTTCAGTTGCTGAAGTCATTACTCCTCCTCCATTACCACGAAGGTCAATAATAATATTCTTCATATTGCTTGCCAGAAGAGTATCCAGTGCATTCTCAAATTCATGTCCGGTAGTTACGGCAAATTTATTGAGTTTTACATAACCGGTCTCTTTATCAAGCATATAGGCTGCATCGAGACTGTTTATTGGTATTTTATCCCGTATAATTGTAAAGTCGAGGATATCCTTTTCTCCTTTTCTTAAGATATTAATATTAACCTTCGTTCCCTTTGGTCCCAGCAACCTGCTTCTTACGCCGTTGGTGGAAATACCTATCCCTGTGACTTTCTCTCCGTCAATATTTATTATCCTGTCACCGGCTCGTAATCCAACCTTTTCGGAAGGCCCTCCTGCAATAGGTTCAATGACTATAATAGTATCCTTAAGAAGGTTAAACTGAATGCCAATGCCTTCAAAATTTCCCTGCAGTGGTTCATTCATGTCCCTGACATCTTTTGCGGAAATATAGGTTGAATGAGGATCAAGGTTCCTCAATATGTCTATTATCGCTGTTTCAGTCAGCTTATCGATATCTGCAGAGTCAACATAAAAAGCATCTATAAGGCTTAATGTCCTTCCTATTTTAAAAGTCCCCTCATTCAGCACCTGTGATAAAGAAACCTGCGAAATCAATAATAATAGTGCCGTTACTATAATTCCCGTTTGCCTGATTTTCATGTATAATGATTATTTTTTCTAATATATATCCAACAATTTATATGCCCTTTTAACTTTTAACTTTCAACTTTCAACTTTCAACTTTCATACTATTCCCATTCTATTGTTGATGGAGGTTTTGAGCTTATATCATAGACTACTCTGTTTATGCCTTTAACCTTATTTATTATTTCGCCTGATATTGCAGCCAGGAAGTCATGTGGCAGAGGTGACCAGTCGGCAGTCATGCCGTCAGTTGAGCTTACAGCCCTGAGCACAATGGTATTCTCATATGTTCTTTCATCACCCATTACACCGACAGACTGAACAGGCAGAAGGATGGCTCCTGCCTGCCATACAGAGTCATACAGTCCCTCTTTTATTAATCCTGATATAAAAATCTCATCTGCCTCCTTCAGGATATTAAGTTTTTCCCTTGATATTTTCCCGAGCAGGCGGACTGCCAGACCCGGTCCCGGGAAGGGATGTCTCTTCAGGATATATTCAGGCAAACCCAGGGCATAACCCAGCTTCCTGACTTCATCCTTAAACAGCAATTTTAGTGGCTCAACCACCTTCAGGTGCATTTTTTCGGGTAGTCCCCCCACATTATGATGTGATTTTATTTTTGCTGACGGCCCGTTGACGGATATTGATTCAATCACATCCGGATAAATCGTACCCTGGGCGAGCCATTTCACATCCTTTATCTTATAAGCTTCCTCCTCAAAAACTTCAATGAATACTTTGCCTATTATTTTCCTCTTTATTTCCGGGTCGCTCACCCCTTCAAGTGCATCCAGGAACCTGTCGGAAGCATTAACACCAACAACATTGAGTCCGAGTCCGTGATAGGACTCCATCACTCTTTTGAATTCATTTTTACGCAGCAGTCCGTTATCAACAAATATACACGTAAGATTATTACCTACCGCTCTGTTTATAAGTGAAGCAGCCACAGAAGAATCAACACCTCCTGAAATGCCCAGTATGACCCTGTCATCTCCAAGTTGTTTTTTCAGGTTTGCTACTGATGATTCTGCAAATGAAACAGGGGTCCAGTCTTGAGAACATTCGCAGATACCGGTCACAAAATTAGCAAGTATCTTATTCCCTTCTGTTGTATGCCACACTTCAGGATGGAATTGTATGCCCCAGGTATCTTCACCACTGATATGGAATGCCCCTGCTTTTACTTCGGCAGTTGATCCGGTTATCTTATAATTATCAGGAAGCAGCTTAATGGTATCGCCGTGCGACATCCATACCTGTGAACCCGGTGTGACATTTTTAAACAATGTATCTGATGTATCAATATTAACAAGATTTGCCCTGCCGTATTCGCGGCTTTTTGAGGGCATTACCTCGCCACCGTATCCCTGGACAAGATATTGAGCACCATAGCAGACCCCTAACAGGGGAATGTATCCCTTTATTTTTTTCAGGTCAGGCACCGGAGCATTTTTATCACGCACTGAAGCAGGGCTTCCGGAAAGAATTACTCCCCTGACTGATTTATCAGGTTGAGAGAAGTTATTAAAAGGATATATCTCGCAATACACATTCAGTTCTCTTATCCTTCTGGCAATCAGCTGAGTATATTGTGATCCGAAATCCAGTATTAATATTTTATCCTCCAAACCTTCAGGGTTTTATTTTTTAACGAGCTCAAATATAGAAATTCTTTATTTACAGACTAAAATTTTTACTGATCTCATAGGTTTTTCCGTCAATGGCTGGATAAGTATCCGGAAATATTGATCTTGCCTCATCGACAAGGAGATCTATTTCCTTGTATCGTGATGAGAAATGGCCTATGATCAATGCTCCCGCGCCTGCGAGGGAAGCAGTTCTTGCAGCATCATGTGTTGTTGAGTGGCCTGTAATAGCTGCCATCTCAGTCATACTCTGATCAAAGGTTGCCTCATGATATAAAATATCAACTCCTCTGACAAATGAGGCGAGACGTTTAAAGTATTTTGTATCACTGCAATAGGCATAAGAGAGTGGCTCCGGCCCTGCATGAGTTATCTCCTCATTTTTTATCACTTCACCGTCGGAGTTAATAAAATCTGCTCCCTTCTTGATGGCAGGTATCCTGGCTACAGGAATTTTATATTTCTCAATACACTCTTTTATTATATTCCTGTCGTATGGTTTCTCCCTGAAAATAAATCCGAATGCAGGCACCCTGTGTTCCAGGGGAAATGATGTTACCGTCAGATGTTTGTCTTCGAGTATTAACAGGGGATCTTTTCCTTTAAGTGCATTAAAGTCAATTTCAAAATTCAGATGAATATCAAAATCAGCAAGGTGTGAATTAAGCATATTCCAATAGTTACCGGGAGCATAGAGGTGGAGTGGATTATTCCTTCCCATAAGGTTGAATGTGGATAAGAGCCCGTAAAGTCCGAAAACATGGTCGCCATGAAGATGACTTATGAAGATATGATTAATTTTTCCGAATCTTATTTTGTTTTTACGAAGTTGCATTTGTGTACCTTCTCCGCAGTCTATTAAGTACAACCGCTCATGAGCATTTAGCACATGAGCGGCTGGAAATCTTTCTGATGTTGGCAATGCAGAACTACTGCCAAGTATAGTTAATTTCATCGATGTTCTGCAATGCTTATCACTTCAGGATATCATTTTTTCAGCATCCTCCACTGTTCCCGTGATTGTCAGGACTGTATCGAGCTGTGAGATGGTAATAAGCCTTTCCACGGCTTCATTAAGGCCGCAAAGAACGAATGTACCACCTGCATTTTTACATAGTCTGTTTGCTACAAGGATAGCGCTCAGGCCTGAAGAGTCGCAGTATTGACATTTCTCAAGATCGAGGATGATATTTTTTTCACCCTTTCCTGAAACTAGCACAAGTTCAGATTTTAGTGCGGGAGCTATATGTGTGTCTAGCTTTTCCGACTGTATCTGGATAAGTGTGCTATTATTCCGGCTCTCAATATTGAAATCCATAATTTTAAAATTTGATAGCCTAAATTTAACAAATATTTCTATTTCTTTGAAGCTTTATTCTGTTTTTCTTCCATTTCTTCTTTTAATGCAGCCAGCTGAGTTATATCACCGAGAGTAGTTTTCTCAGCACCTGACCTGGTTTTCCTTGCCGGTTTCCTCTTTTTTTCAGCTTCTGTTTTCTTTTGCGGTGTGTCAGCTGATTTCTTTTCATCTTCATAGATTCTGCTATGAGAGACTATTATTTTTTTTGCTGATTTGTTGAATTCAATAACCTTGAACATCAGCTTTTCATCAACTTTCACGAGCAAACCATCTTCCTTGACCAGGTGTTTTGGTGAGGCAAAGCCCTCTACTCCGTACGGAAGGGCAATAACAGCACCTTTGTCGAAAACTTCCATAACAGTGCCTTCATGGATGGAATCAACAGTAAAGATCTTTTCAAATACATCCCAGGGATTTTCTTCAAGTTGTTTGTGTCCGAGGCTTAATCGTCTGTTTTCCTTATCTATTTCAAGTACAACCACTTCTATCTCGGCATCTATTGCCGTAAATTCAGCAGGATGTTTTATTTTTTTGGTCCATGAAAGATCTGAAATATGTATCAGACCATCGACGCCCTCTTCAATTTCCACGAATACTCCGAAGTTTGTAAAGTTCCTTACTTTAGCTGTATGCTGAGAACCGACTGTATATTTATTATCAATATTCTGCCATGGATCCGGTTTAAGTTGCTTTATTCCCAGAGACATTTTTCTTTCGGTTCTGTCGAGAGTCAGTATAACTGCTTCAACCTCATCGCCCACTTTCATGAATTCCTGGGCACTGCGAAGGTGTTGCGACCATGACATCTCAGAAACGTGGATAAGTCCCTCTACGCCTGGAGCAATCTCAACAAATGCTCCATAATCGGCCATTACTACAACCTTACCTTTAACCTTGTCGCCAATCTTCAGATCTGAATCTACAGAATCCCATGGATGAGGAGTCAGCTGCTTCAGTCCAAGAGCGATCCTTTTCTTATCATCATCAAAATCGAGTATAACAACATTAAGTTTCTGGTCAAGCTGAACGATTTCTTCCGGATGATTTACTCTTCCCCAGGAAAGATCTGTAATATGGATAAGTCCGTCAACACCACCGAGGTCTATAAACACACCATATGAAGTAATATTCTTAACGGTCCCCTCAAGAACCTGTCCTTTTTCCAGTTTGGCAATAATCTCTTTCTTCTGCAGTTCAAGTTCAGCTTCAATAAGGGCTTTATGTGAAACGACTATGTTCCTGAATTCCTGGTTTATCTTCACCACTTTGAATTCCATCGTTTTACCGACAAAAACATCATAGTCGCGTATCGGCTTTACATCTATCTGGGAACCCGGGAGGAATGCCTCTATACCGAAAACATCGACTATCATTCCGCCTTTTGTCCTGCACTTGATAAAACCGGTTATTATTTCATCCTTTTCAAGTGATGTATTGACCCTTTCCCATGAATTTATTGCACGTGCTTTTTTATGTGACAGCAGAAGTTGTCCTTTCTTATCTTCCTGGCTTTCAACATATACTTCTACTGTATCGCCCACCTTGAGATCCTGATTATAGCGGAATTCATTAAGGCTTACTACACCTTCCGACTTATAACCAATGTTGATCACAACTTCGCGGGGAGTCATTTGTATCACTGTACCTTTTACAACCTCGTCTACTGCAACAGTTGACAGGGTCTCATCGTACATTGCTTCATATTCCTTGTAACGGGGGGAGGTTTTTTGTTCTTCACTCTCAAAACTATCCCAGTCAAAATCTTCAGGTGACAGAGTGGCTTTTGTTTCGGGCTTTGATTCATCTTCCCCCACCTTCCTGGTTTTCCTGGATCTCTTTTCTTTTTTTACCTCTTCTGAAACCTCTATAACCTCACTATCAATTGATTCGGGAGTTATATATTCAGTTTCAGATTCTGTCTCAGGCTCTTCCTTATCTTCGGTTTCAACGGTTTCTTTAACTTCTTCCGGAGCTTCTGTTTTAATTGTAACTTCCTCTTCTTCATGCAATATTTCTTCTTCAAGAGCCTGCTCGATAAGTTTTTCCTTTGTCTCTTTTACCTTTGTCTCTTTTACCTTTGCTTTTTTTACAGGTTTGCCTGCAATTTCTTCTTTTTCATCAACATCCTTTTTGGTTGTTTTTTTCTTGCTTTCAGTCATAATTGTTTTTAAAAGAACTAATAATTAATAAGTTAGACATTATATTGAAAAATAGTGTGCAAAGATAGGATTAATTTTATGAAATGTCATAATAAAAGGAAGATTTTCATTGCATTATCCCCGTGTCTCTCTGAAGGATGAAATAACTTTCTTTTTCCCGGATATTTCATTATTAAAATAGCAAATTTTAGCCGCACTTTAGGGGTATGGGGAGTTTTATTCACATCTTCTATTATATTTGCATATTGCATTAGATTTAACTGAGATATCATATAAATGAAAATTGCTGTAATAGGAACAGGCTATGTAGGACTGGTAACAGGAACATGTTTTGCTGAGAGCGGTGTAACCGTAACATGTATCGATAACGACAAAGACAAGATAAAACAGTTAAATGATGGTTCCGTACCAATTTATGAACCGGGTCTTGAAACAATGATAAAGCGTAATGTTGAAAAGAAGAGGCTTTTCTTCTCTTCCAGCCTGAAAGATGTAATAAATAACAGCGAGGTTATTTTTATTGCTGTCGGAACTCCTTCAGGTGAAGACGGAAGCGCAGATCTGAAACATGTCCTTTCAGCTGCAGAGGAGGTTGGTACAGGTTTAAACGGTTATACTGTTGTTGTTACTAAAAGCACTGTACCTCCCGGGACATCGGAAAAAATAAGGAAAGAGATCCAGGCTCAGCTTGACAAACGGAAATCAAACGTCACTTTTGATATTGCATCAAACCCCGAATTCCTTAAAGAGGGCGCTGCTGTGGAAGATTTCCTCAGACCTGAAAGGATTGTTATCGGGATAGACAACGAAAAAACCGGAGAGATAATGAGGCGCTTGTATATGCCCTACGTCCTCAATAACCATCCGATCCTTTTCATGGATATTATATCAGCGGAAATCACTAAATATGCAGCGAATTCAATGCTTGCAGCTCGTATCAGTTTTATCAACGAGATAGCCAACCTTTGTGATATTCTCGGAGCCGATATCAATAATGTCCGCAAAGGTATCGGAAGCGATTCAAGGATTGGCAGCAAATTCATGTACCCGGGGTCAGGTTATGGGGGATCCTGTTTCCCCAAAGATGTAAGGGCAATAATTAAGACAGCAGATGACCATGGATATGAGCTGAAGGTCATCAAGGCTGTGGAAAAAGCAAATGAACATCAGAAAAATGTAATGTTCAACAAGATCAGCAAGTACTTCATTGGAAATCTCAAGAATAAGCTTATTGGTATCTGGGGATTGTCTTTCAAACCCAAAACTGACGATATAAGGGAATCGTCTTCAATATATCTTATCGAAAGACTTTTAAAAGAGGGGACTGGTATAAAAGCCTATGATCCGGCTGCAATGAATGAAACCAGGAAAAAGCTTGGAGATAAAATCTTATATGCTGTTGATCCGTATGAAGCATTGATAGATGCTGACGCACTGGTACTTATGACAGAATGGTCGGAGTTTCATATTCCCGACCTTAATAAAATGGCCGGTATCATGAAGGGAAAAGTTATTTTCGACGGAAGGAATATTTATGATCCGGCAGTAATTAAGAAAATGGGATTTGAATATTTTGGCATAGGAAGAAGATAGGGGGCCTGAATTAAAGAAATAACTAAAATAATCCTCCGCATTAGTCCCGCAAAGCGGGAGATGGGGGGTAAAACAATTATTATGAAAGGTATAATTCTCGCAGGCGGATCAGGAACAAGGCTTTACCCGATCACAAGCGTAATATCGAAACAGATGCTTCCGGTGTATGACAAGCCGATGATATATTATCCGCTGTCGGTGCTGATGCTGGCCGGGATACGTGATATCCTCGTGATATCAACCCCCCGTGACCTGCCAGGATTCCGTAACCTGCTGGGGGATGGATCCCCGTTAGGACTGAAATTCAGCTATGTGGAACAGCCCTCACCTGAAGGACTGGCACAGGCTTTCATACTTGGTGAAGAGTTTATCGGAAATGATCCGGTTTGTATGATACTGGGAGATAATATCTTTTACGGTCATGGATTTGGAGATACCCTTCTTGATACCGCAAAACTTAAAGAAGGGGCCTGTGTGTTCGGTTATTATGTTACCGACCCCGAACGTTATGGAGTCGTGGAGTTCGATAAGAACCATAAAGTAACGAGCATAGAGGAGAAACCGGCCAAACCCGGATCTAATTATGCCGTTACCGGATTATATTTCTATGACAACACTGTAATCAGTAAGGCTAAATCGCTGAAGCCGTCGGCGCGTGGAGAACTGGAGATAACAGATCTTAACAGGCTCTATCTGAATGAAGGCAGACTTGAAGTAAAACTAATGGGCAGAGGAATGGCATGGCTCGATACCGGTACTTTTGAGAGCCTGCTCCAGGCAGCTAACTTCATTGCCACATTAGGACAAAGACAGGGACTCAAAGCATCGTGTATTGAAGAGATTGCATACAAAAGAGGATTCATAAATAAAAATCAGCTGATAGCTCTTGCAGAACCTCTCGCCAACAGCCAGTATGGCAAATACCTCCTTAAAATAGCCTCGGAAGAGATCAGTGTTATTGAAGGATCATAGTAAAAACCCGGAATATGGAAAAAGTTGAAACAGGATTTACAGGACTCTACCTGATAAAACCGGCAATATATATCGATGCAAGAGGATATTTTTTCGAAAGCTACAACAGAGAGTCTTTCAAAAAAGCCGGGATATCCTTTATTCCTGTACAGGATAACGAGTCAAAATCGACCATGGGTGTAGTCCGCGGCCTTCACTATCAGCTCAAACCTCATGATCAGGCAAAGCTTATAAGGGTTGTTGAGGGAAGAATCTTTGATGTGGCTCTCGATTTACGTAAAAGTTCAAGGACTTTCGGAAAATGGTTCGGCATTGATCTCGACTCCGAAAGCAAACAACAACTTCTTATCCCGAGAGGATTTGCCCACGGTTTCTCAGTTTTAAGCGATGAGGCTATTGTACAATACAAGGTTGATAATATTTTTAATAAGCAGTCGGAAAGAGGGATATCCCTTACAGATCCGGTACTTGACATTGGCTGGAGACTGGGTGATACTACACCTGTCATCAGCGAAAAAGACCGGAAAAATCCTCCCCTGGCAAAAGCTGATATGAACTTTTAAGACTATCTTTAACATTATGGCAGTTATTCTTATCACCGGAGCAAATGGACAGCTTGGAAGTGAGCTGAAAAATTCATCAAAAAGCTACTACGGATATGACTTCATCTTTACCGATATTTCGGATCTCGATATCTCCTCCCCCGATAAAACTGCTGATTTCATCAATAAAAGAAGGCCCGACTGGATAATTAACTGTGTCGCGTATAATTTCGTGGATAAAGCTGAAGACGAATATGACAAAGCTTTGCTGATCAATGGCACTGCTGTCAAAAATATTGCTGAGGTTATAAAAGGATCGGAGTGCAAATTCATACATATATCTTCCGATTATGTCTTTGACGGCCAGGCAAATATCCCTTATAATGAGAATTCTGTTCCCAACCCCCGGAGTGCATACGGACGTTCAAAGCTCGATGGTGAAAAAGGTGCGCTCCTGCATCATGGATCGATGATCATAAGAACATCCTGGTTATATTCTTCATACGGTTCAAACTTTGTAAAAACAATACTGGTCAAAGCAAAAGAGCATGACTCCCTGAAGGTCGTTTTTGATCAAATAGGATCGCCTACATGGGCAGCCGACCTGGCAGAAGCCATATTAAGCATTATCGCAGGTGTAATAAGGAACCGGATAGCTTTCAATGCAGGAGTTTATCATTATTCGAATGAGGGTGTATGCAGCTGGTATGACCTGGCAATGGAAACAGTAAAGGAAGCAGGGCTTCAATGCAAAATTATTCCAATATTGTCAAAAGATTATCATGCAGCCGCCAAAAGACCATTTTACTCGGTACTCGATAAAAGCAAGATAAAAGAGAATTATAGCCTTGAAATACCTCACTGGAGAAACAGTTTGAAGAAATGTATTAAATTGTTGATATGATACAAATAGATGAAATCAGGAAGAGGGCCCAGACATGGCTTGGAAGCGAATTCAACGAAGAGACCCGCAACGAGGTTCGTGAAATGCTCGAAAAAGACGAAAAGAAGCTGATTGATGCCTTCTACCAGGATCTTGAGTTTGGAACAGGGGGACTGAGAGGCATAATGGGAGCCGGAACCAACAGGATGAACATTTACACCCTTGGAATGGCAACGCAGGGACTTTCAAATTACATCATCAGGCAATGCGGACATGAAGACATAAGAGTCGCTATCGCTCATGACTGCAGGAATAACAGCAGGCTCTTTGCTGAAACTGCAGCTGATATTTTTACAGCAAATGGCTTTGAAGTATACCTCTTCGAATCACTGCGGCCAACCCCTGAATTATCATTTGCAATACGTCATTTCAAATGCCGGAGCGGTGTGGTTATTACAGCATCTCATAATCCCCCCGAATATAATGGTTATAAAGCATACTGGGATGACGGCGGACAGGTTGTTGCACCACATGATAAGGAAATTATCCACGAAGTACGCAATATAAAATCCGTTAATGAGATCAAGTTTGACGGGAAAAAAGAGAAAATACATATAATCGGAAAAAAGATCGATGAAGCATTCCTGCAGGAGGTTCTGAAAATGAGAATCAATCCTGAGATTATCAGTAGTAACAGTGAACTTGGAATTGTCTACACTCCTATTCATGGTACAGGTGTTACATTGGTGCCGCCAGCTCTCAGATTGTTCGGATTCAGGAATATTATCAGCGTCCCGGAACAAGATAAGCCTGACGGTAATTTTCCGACTGTCAGGTCACCCAATCCTGAAGAGCCGGATGCACTGAAGCTTGCTATTGAAAAAGCAGTAAGTACAGGGGCTGATCTGGTAATGGCTACAGATCCTGATGGTGACAGGCTGGGAATAGCATGTAAAAATAAACACGGGGAGTTTGTGCTCCTGAACGGGAACCAGACCAGCGTATTGCTTACATATTATATTCTTTCACAATTCAGGAAAAAAAAGAAATACAAGGGTAATGAATACATTATCAAGACTATAGTCACAACCGACCTGATGGACAGGATCGCTGAAAAACATGAGGTTACATGTTATAATGTCCTTACGGGATTTAAATTCTTTGCAGAACTGATAAGAAACCTGGAAGGAAAAGAGAAATATATCGGCGGCGGAGAGGAAAGCTATGGATTTCTTCCCGGAGACTATGTGAGAGATAAGGATGCTGTAGCATCATGCGCCCTTATCGCAGAAACAGCTGCCTGGGCAAAGAGCATTAACAAATCTCTCTATGAGATGCTTATCGACATTTACCTTGAGTATGGATTATACAGGGAAAAGCTGATCAATATTGTTTGTAAAGGTGCTGAAGGAGCAAATGAGATCAAGGCAATGATGATCGCTTACAGGAACAACCCTCCAAAAAGCATCAACAACAGCAAAGTCGTTAAGATCAACGACTATGAAACACTGATGTCAACTGATTGTATATCAGGAGAGAAGTCAAAGATTGAGCTCCTGAAATCTGATGTTCTCCAGTTTTTCCTTAAGGATGGATCAAAGATATCAGTGAGGCCATCCGGCACAGAACCGAAGATCAAGTTTTATTTCAGTGTAAATACAAATCTGGAATCAGCTGAGAAATTTGAAGAAACAGAAAAGCTGCTTGATCGGAGGATTCAGGGGATAATTACAGATATGAAATTAATCTAAATACCCCCCATCGGAGTGTCATGCGTCAGCATGGCGGGGGTTTTTATTCTCCGATTATCTTTACCAGTACACGTTTGCGGCGTTTGCCGTCGAATTCTCCATAAAAGATCTGTTCCCACGGTCCGAAATCCATCTGCCCTTTTGTAACTGCAACGACAACCTCCCTGCCCATTATAGTGCGTTTAATATGGGCATCGGCATTATCTTCAAAACCGTTATGCTTATATTGCGAATAGGGTTTTTCCGGCGCAAGTTTTTCAAGCCACACTTCAAAATCGTGATGAAGACCCGATTCATCATCATTAATGAAAACACTTGCTGTAATATGCATTGCGTTAACGAGTATAAGCCCTTCCTGAATGCCTGATTCATTTAAGCACCTCTCGACTTGTCCTGTGATATTTACAAAAGCCCTGCGAGTCGGCGTTTCAAACCAGAGTTCTTTACGATATGAGTTCATAGATTTTTCCTTTAAAGTTAAAGAATAATCTGAAGATACGATTTGTTAACCCGTGCCATCTGTTTGTGAATTCGCAATCTATTATTGTCAACTCATTTTAGTAATTTTGGTAATTCACTTATATGAAAGCAATGAAAACACTGAAAATCACTGTAATCACATGGATATTTGCCGGTTTGTTCTCGCATGCATCAAGCGGACAAATTCAGGCTATAGCAGACACATCCGGCAATTATGCAGCAGTAAAGCATGCTATAGAACAATCAATAGGATGGGCTATTGAAAAGGATTTTGAAGCCATGTACAGGTTATGGGCAGATAATATGTTCCATTTCTGGTTAACATCTGACAGCAAGATTATTGGACTCGATAACTTTAAGAAATACTCAGAGGTCTGGAAAGATCCTGGCTTCAGGGGAACACGCTATGAGTTCAGGGATCTGCGAATTGTCTTTTCGCGGTCAGGTGATGTCGCATGGTATTCATGCTTTCTCGATGATTGCAGCTCATACAAGGGCAAGGAATCCTGTCTGAAGGATGTTTTTCAGACCGGAGTGTTGGAGAAACGTGACGGTCAATGGGTTCATGTACTGATGCACGGAGCTTATCCTATCGATAAGATCCCTGAGAATTACGTCAGGAGGTTTTATTCGGATCTCTTTGAGAAAAAAGACGGGAACTAATAATTGGTGCAATTAAAATTCAACGTCAGGTAAAACACCATACTGAATAACGATCGGCATAATTGTTACTTGGAACCGGTAATGAAGAAGACACCATTTGTAACTTTTTTATAAATTGAGAGTCTTTTTTATTAGCAGCAAAATAAAAAATCATGTTTCAACAATTTCTTACCACATCCCTACGATACATTGCCAGGAACAAGGCAGTGACAATAATAAACATTATTGGTCTGACCTTTGGAGTAACCTTCTCATTACTAATAGGTTTATATGTAAAAAAAGAACTATCAATTGATAAGGCGTTTGTTCATGCTGACAATATTTACCGAATTGAATTTGAATATCCCGATTATGGTAAAGTATCTGTTCAGACTTCAGCTCTCGGGCCCGATTTAAAAAGCAGCATGGCTGGTATTGAAGAAGTACTCAGGATTCAATTCTGGGAGCAGATAGTTTTAAAGGACAAGGATGAGAGTTATTTTAACATAGCAAAGGTATGTCTTGCCGATTCAACCTTTTTTGATTTTTTTGACCAGACCTGGATATACGGAAACCCTGTCGATGCACTTAATAAACCTTATACCATTATCCTGACCGATGAGCTGGCAAAGACAATATACGGAGATATTAATCCGGTAGGATTGACTCTGACAAGCCAATCAGGCAGGAGTGTTTTTACCATCACCGGTGTTATAAAAAAACGTGATGATTCTCATTTCAGTTATGATGCACTTCTCGCAATGGTCACCCGAAGTGAAACAAGTACTACTATACTACATACTTACTCAACCCAGCAATGGTTGACCTATTTTATGATTGATGAAGGAGTAAACATTAAAATGTTGGAGGAGCAGATATATGAAAAATTGTATGATCTGATTCCTGATTTGAGAGACGGTAACAGACGCACTGATTTCAAAGTCGTACTTAATCCATTAAAGGAGATTTATTTTGATAAGCAATCAGGCGACCTCGATACGATCCATGGTAACTACAACCTGATTATGGTCTTTATTGCCATTGCAATACTGATCATCTTAATAGCCTGTATCAACTTCGTTAACCTGAGCACTGCTACTGCCATGAAAAGGGCAAAGGAAGTGGGTTTGAGAAAACTGGTCGGTTCAAAAAGAAAGACCCTGATCGGCCAGTTCCTGATTGAATCGTTTACTATAAGTTTTATATCTACCCTGCTGGGATTAGCAATTGCGGAACTGTTACTGCCCTATTTCAATAACCTGATCGGCAGCAGATTTGATATCACCTACTTCGATAACCCATACACCATTCCTGTTTTAATCGGTATCATCCTGGTAACCGGATTATTTGCCGGACTCTATCCTGCATACTATATCTCATCATATAAGGCGATAGAGGTCATCAGGGGTGAAATTACCAGAGGACAAAAATCTGTTGTATTCAGAAGGGGATTAATTCTGTTCCAGTTTCTTATTTCCGTGATCCTGATAAATAGTTCCCTGGTGATATCACGACAGCTTAAATATACACGTGAGAAGGACCTGGGATTCGAAAAGGAAAACATTCTCACTCTTGATATACCAGGGTCAATTTATAACCACATGGATATAGTCAGAGAGAGACTTCTTAATAATCAGGAAATTATTGATGTTTCATACTCATATACAGCACCGGGGAGCAGCAGCTGGAACTATGAGGGTTTTAACATCAACAATAAAAGTGTTTCTTCAATGGTATTAAGTATTGATCCGCATTATATTAAAACCTTTGGTCTCGTAATAGCGGCAGGACGTAATTTTGATGAGAAGACAAGCCTCGATTCTGTCAGCAACTGTATTATTAACGAAACTCTGGCAAGAGAAACAGGATTAGAAAATCCTGTTGACGCATCCTTTCATCACGATAGCTGGTATATTACCATGTTCCCTGTCACAAATATCAGGATCATTGGCATTGTCAAAGATTTTCATCTCAAGTCTTTCCGGACAAAAATAGAACCACTCATTCTGGCTTGGAATCCTGAATGGCATCAATACATGAATATTAAGATTGCAGAAGGGATGATAGCACAGGCCATGAAAAAGATCAGGGAAACGCTTGACGAATTTGCCCCCGGGATTTCTATGAATTACAAGTTTGTTGATGAGAGTTTCAATCAGATGTACAAATCGGATCAAAGGATGAGTAAGATCCTCATTTACTTTACCATGCTGGCAATTCTTATTGGCATGCTGGGCCTTATTGGTATGGCAACTTTTATGGCCGGGCAGAGGACAAAGGAGATAGCCATCCATAAAACTTTTGGTGCATCGGTTACTTCAGTAATTACAAAACTTACACGGGAGTTTATCGTGCTTGTAGTAATTGCAAATGTCCTGGGATGGCCCATAGTTTTATGGTTAGGAACAAAATGGCTCAATGAATTTGCTTACAAAACCAGCATTAGTGCCGTGATCTTTATTGTCGGCGCATTAATGAGTATTGCCATTGCACTGGTCACAGTAGTATCAGTTACTTTCCGGACTGCAACCTCTAATCCTGCCGATTCGCTTCGATATGAATAGATGGACATACATTAGTTATAGTATATGATTGATTGCCCATGACTATTTTTTATTTGAAAAATATGATAAAAACAAAAACAATTAAATCAAAAAACAAACATTCTGAAGACGACGAAGGCAATCTGCTGGTGAAAATCATCATCAGAGTGCTGATGATTTGTATTTTTCTTGGCTTGTTTCTGTTCCTTCCTGCCGGTTCTTTACACTACAGAGAAGCATGGATATATATTCTGGTTTTATTTGTACCGGCAATATTTGTCATCGGATATTTTTATAAAAAAGATCCCGGTTTTATAGGAGGCAGACTGTTGAAAAGACGTGAAAAGGAAGAATCACCCAGGTTAATACAGAATATTTTCTCGGTAATACTATTTATTGGATTGTTAATTCCGGGTTTTGATTTTCGCTTCAACTGGTCCGATGTTCCGATGCCCGTTATGATAGTATCAGACGTATTAGTGTTATCAGGTTATTTGGTTATAGCAAGAGTTATGGAGGAAAACAGGTATGCCTCATCTATCATTGAAATCAGAAAGGAGCAAAAAACAATTGAAACCGGACCTTATAAAATTGTAAGGCATCCCATGTATACAGGCGGCATGATATTTATGTTGTCTACTCCGCTTGCCCTGGGATCATACTGGGCGATGATCCCTTTTTACGTCAGTACAATTGTTGCAATTGTTTTACGAATAATCAGTGAGGAGAAATTCCTGGTTGCCAATCTGCCGGGATATAAGGAATATTGCCGGAAAACAAAATACCGTTTAATCCCACTTTTGTGGTAATACATTTAAAAGTACAGTCTATGAAAAAGATTTTTATGTCAGGTATTTTACTAACTGTCTGCAGTATAATCATATCCGCACAGGATATGTTACCTGCAAGGCAGATGAACATCCCTTCCGGATGTACAATAATTACCATATCAAAGGGAGATAGTATATTTTTCGGCGGTAACGATGACTATATCAATCCTGACTCATACTATTGGGTAGAACCAGGTGATTCCTCCAGATATGGAGCAATCTGGATCGGTACACCTGATAATCCTCAGCAGGGAGTGAATGAAAAAGGCCTGGCCTATGATTCAAACGGACTGCCAAGGTATGAGGTGAATCCACATACTGAAAGAATTCCTGTTCCGGGAGGATATTATCACAATTATATCATGCAGATAATGCATGAGTGCTCAACTGTTAATGAAGTCATTTACTGGGTTAATACCCATCAGCGATATCCATATATGCACGATCAGTTGCATTTTGCAGATAAGAAAGGCGATGCAGTAATAATCAGCGCCGGGAAAGACGGTGAGATAGTATTTACCAGGAAAACACCCGGTGACGGATTCTTAGTTTCTACAAACTTCAATGTTGCTAATCCTTCAAATGGTTTTGGTTATCCCTGCTGGCGTTATGACAAAGCTCATGAACTGATTGGGCAACTGATTGATAAAGAAGAACCGCTGAGTTATAAAGATGTTACATATGTTATGGATGCAGTCCATCAGGAAAGTGCCAGTTGGACAATTGAAACTCTTGTAGCTGATCTTGTTAATGGAATAGTGTACATTTATTATTTCTACCAGTACGACCACCCTGTTGTGTTAAACGTTAAGAACGAATTATCAAATCCTCGCGAACCGGGACCTCTCAGCAGACTTTTTCCGGAGGATGTACAACATGAAGCTGCAAATCGTTACAGGCATTTAACAAAGACTATAAAGATTAATAATACTGTTGGTATATCATGGACTGCCCTGATAATCATCACCATGGTTTTGCTATTCATCCTTCCCTCCCGAAGCAACGGAATAAGATTCTGGATTCCCGCCATTATTGTCCTTGGTCCCGTTGCCTTGATTGCGAAACTCATTGTCTTACAACCCGGTAAAACAACTCACCTGAGGAATGCCCTGACAGAAACAATTGGCGATCTTGTACCTGTAACAATAGCCTATCTAGTGGCACAGGTGATCATTATCTTAAAAGCGGTATCAGGAGGTATAAGCGAGCAGCAACAGGTTTTACTCATACTCGGTCTTCCTTTATTTACAGCATGGATTATTTTTCATTCTCCACCGCTGGCTGCGGCAGGTAAAAGGAACTTTGGCAAATTCTTATTCCAGAGGCTTCCACATGTATTGGTTGTTACATTACTCGGATTAGCAGGAATCTTTCCGGTAGCCATGCCCATGGAAAATATGAGCCTCGCAATGTCACAGATAATTCCTTTATCACCATGGATTGTTATGACCTGGTGGGCAATCACTATAGCAGGCAGCCTGACAGGTGGGGTATTTATATTCTTATATGAGCACTGGGCAGTAAAGAGAGGCAATCAGGCCTGGATCATATTTGCCGGAAATGAAGGCGAAGTGATCACTCCAAAGTGGAGTAAAATATGGTGGTGGATATTTATCAGCCTTTTAATCCTCATCGCCGGCTTTATTACAGGTATAATGCTGCTAAAGGCAATGGCAGGTTAACCGGATTATTTACACAGAACTTTCTGATTATAACTGAATACAAAAAACTTATGGAAATAAATCTGTTTCCGGAATAACACATAAATGAACCAAATAAATCCGAATCAAATGAAAAACCGTCTTCTCACATTATGTCTTATAACCATTTTTTCGATTATATCAGGCAACTCATTCTCCCAGATCCAGGAGAAGGGAAAAAATACTATCAAACCTGCCTTGCTGATAATTGATATACAGAATGCGTATTTAAAAGGCATGGCTCAGCAGGATAAAGATATCGCTATGCCTAACATAAACTACTATATTGTTCTTTTCCGGACTAACGGGTATCCCGTTATCAGGATTTATCATTACAGCAAAAAGTCTGGTCCCGAACAGGGGACTGATGAATTTGAATTCCCGTCGTCGGTTCTGATAAAATCCGATGATCCGAAGATCATTAAAACATATCCTGACGGTTTTAATAAGACGGATCTTAATAAGGCCCTTCAGGAAAAAGGTGTCAATACTGTATTTCTCTGCGGATTAAGCGCTGTAGGATGTGTTCTCGCAACCTGGATCGGAGCTCAGAACAACGACTACAATGCATTCATGATCAAAGACGCTATAATGAGTCATAATTCAGATTATACAAATCAGATTGAAGCAATATTCGATGCTGTTGGTCCCGATGTCGTCAGTCTTCTTATTGAGAATTCTGCGAAATAAAGCAGACATTTTAACGGACTCATTAATAACCACAGATTTCACAGATTAACACTGATTTTTATTGTTAAACTCCGTGCAATTCCGTGTAATCTGTGGTAAAATTTTCTAATAGGGTTTTATCTTCCTTGAGGGTCATAATATAATGATACTATTTATCCATGAAGAAATCTTGCAAACCTCCGATTTTTCATTTAATTTTTATTCCCTTTCTTTTGTCTTCATGCCATAAGGAGGAATTTAACCGTTTTCCCCTTGCAGATCAGTATAATATTAACGGAGAAGAGCTTACCCTTGCTTTCGATGACATGAAAAATGTAGAGGGAGCTCTAAGCCTTATTGTCTGCCGGGAAGGGACAATTATCGCAGAAGAGTATTCCTATTATAATAACTATGGTCCTGACTCCATTAAAAATGTGATGTCCGTCACAAAAAGTTTCACAGGTGTTCTGGTCGGTCTGGCAATTGAAAAAAGATTCATTGAAAGTGTAAATGATCCCATCAGCAAATACCTCAACGGCATAGTAACCTTCCCCGATGATATAAAAGCAACCATCACCATCGACCAGCTTCTCAAAATGACGTTCGGACATGCCTGGAACGGTACGTCAGCTTCAAGTATGTTTATAGAGTGTTTCTTTGAATCGGAGGATAACCTGCAGTTTATCATTGACCTTCCGCTTGTTGCGACTCCCGGAACAATATTTAACTACAGCGATGGCGCTTCGCACCTGCTTTCAGCTATAATTACTGAAGCCACTGGAATAAATACTATCGATTTTGCCAGGGAGAACCTTTTTGATCCGCTGGGAATAACTGATTTTGAATGGAGTACCGATGACAGGGGGTATCCCATCGGTGCAGCCTACTTAAGGATCAAACCACATGATATGGTCAAATTTGCAAATCTGATCCAGCATAAAGGTTATTATAGTGGATTGCAAATTGTTCCTCAAGCCTGGATCAACGAAATGACCACTACTAAAATATCCACAAATAACGATGTGCCTTATGGCCCTGAATATGGCTACCAGATATGGCTGGGAGATGCTGCCGGACACCGTTATTATATGGCAATGGGTTGGGGCGGGCAATTCATTTTCATTGTGCCGGATCAACAGCTTGTTGTCACAGCCACCTGCTGGACAAGCAATCTGACCGATCAGCAAGCCGGTGAACACTGGATGAGTATAATAAAAATAATTATGGAAATGATATTTCCTTCAATAATTGACTAAACATATCGACATGGAAGCAAAAAGCGAAATAACAAACCAGGAGAGATCTGCTCTTATCAGAAAAATGATAATCAGATTCTCGCTTGTACCACTATTCATCGGGCTGTGCACCCTGCTTCCTGCAGGTACCTTCAATTACTGGCAGGTATATCTTTATTTTTCCATACTGGTTGTCCCGATGATATTCGTGCTATTCTACTTTCTTAAAATGGATCCGAAGTTCCTTGAACGGCGGACAAAAGGAACAGAAAAAGTAAAGGAACAAAAGCTTATACAGCTTATTAACCTTCCAGTATTTATGGCAGCATTTATTATTCCCGGGCTTGACAGGCGCTTTGGCTGGTCGGACGTATCGCTGGAAGTAATAATAGCAACAGATGCCGTCATTCTTGGAGGATATCTTATAATTTTCATGGTTTTCAGGCAGAACAGCTACGCTTCGAGGATAGTTGAGATCGATCAGGAACATAAAGTAATTACAACAGGATTGTACAGTATCGTTCGTCACCCGATGTACTTCGGGGTTCTTATCATGTACCTTCCAACTCCCCTGGCTCTGGGTTCTTACTGGGGACTGATACCTATGGCTCTTCTCCCTGTTTCGCTTGTGCTCAGGATCGCTAACGAGGAGAAGGTACTCAATGAAAACCTTAAAGGCTATAATGAGTACTGCCTCAAAACAAAATACAGACTTATCCCTTATATCTGGTGATCAATTTAATTCTATAAGTTTCTACCCTGCGCCCTGCGCCCTTTGTCCTCTGCCCTCTGCCCTCTGCCCTACCTATCAAACCACTCATCCTTGAAATTTACAAGGTATACCCTGTCGGTCGATCTTGTAAGTGCAGTATAGAACCATCGCAGGTAATCCATTGTGATCTCGTTTCTATTGAACATACCCTGGTCGATAAAGACCCTCTCCCACTGACCGCCCTGGGCCTTATGGCAGGTAACCGCATAGGCAAATTTTATTTGTAATGCATTGAACCACGGGTCATTGCGTACTGCTTCATATTGTTTTTTCCGTGTTCTGATTTCAATGTAATCAGCAAGTATATTCCGGAACAGCTCACTGTTCTTTTCTGCTGGCAGTGCAGGAGTATCGAGATGAAGGACATCCATCATCACTTTTGATTCCACCTCGAAGTCGTAGTCGGGAAAATATAATGTCATTTCTGCAAACCTGAATCCGTAACGCTCCTCATATTTTCTTATCTTCTTTATTTCAGCTATATCTCCGTTTGCAATGAATCCCGGGCCTTCGTCATCATCCTCAACCAGGAAATAATTATTTTTGACCACCATTACCATATCGCCGGTGCTTATTTCCTCTTCCCTGAAGAATATCCTGTTACGTATTCCCTGGTTATAACGGTTAGCCTGTTTGTTTGAATTAACAACTATGATAGTCCCCTCCAGCCCGCAGGTTCCGTATGAAGCCGAGAGCTCCTCAATCAAATCCTCTCCGCTCAGTCGTATTACATCTCTGAAATTGGTGCAATCCATCAATGGGTGCACAAGGTTATTTTCCGATATCTGCAGTCTGACACGTGTTGCATTCATCAGCACACCGGAAGATTCACTCTGTCGAAGTACCTGCTTCAGTTCGGTACTTCTGAGTGCAAATCCATATCCTTCAAGTGCTTTCTGATCGAGTGCAGGGCTGAGTGTTGATCCGACCGGTGGCAGCTGGGCTGCATCACCGACAAGGATAAGTTTGCAATCTGTTCCGGAATAAACATATTCAATAAGGTCATCCAGCAGCTTGCCGCTCCCGAAAAGAGAGATCTCTGAGGATATATTTGAGATCATGGATGCCTCATCCACAATAAAATAGGTATCCCTG
>Ga0315541_1001456_pt1 | contig 21921 bp, 23 predicted proteins | sample SalMarSW160190MG_FD_203095 | JGI IMG/M metagenome (GOLD analysis project Ga0315541, IMG submission 203095) | Salt marsh sediment microbial communities from the Plum Island Ecosystem LTER, Massachusetts, United States - Salt Marsh Sediment SW1601-190 ...
CGACTATATTACCGTCAGCACACCTCCGCCTCCGACAGCCGACTTCGTGGGGGATCCGACCAGCGGCTATGCGCCTCTCACGGTTGATTTCACCGACCAATCGACCGGCAATCCGATTAGCTGGAGTTGGGACTTTGGCGATGGCGTGGGAACGTCGACCGAACAGAATCCGAGCTACACTTACAATAATGTGGGTAACTATACCGTGACACTGACTGCGACCAACGCATACGGCTCAGATGATGAGATCAAAACGGATTACATCACCGTAACCGAACCGGGTGAGGACGTGATGCATGTTCACTCCATAGAAGTTACCCGACAGGCCTTCTGGAGATGGGCTCGGGGAATAGCAACCGTTACCATTTACGATCAGGGAGGTGCTCCCGTATCGAATGCCACCGTGTACGGCGTTTTTTCCGGGCCTACTTCCGGGAGCGCAAACGGTAACACCAACGGCAGCGGTCAGGTGACATTCTACACCAACTATGTGAGAAGTCCATCGGGCGAGTGGTGCTTCGAGGCGACAAACGTTACCAAAACGGATTGGACTTACGATCCGGACGCAAACGAGGTGACCAAGGCCTGTGAAAGCGGCCCGGTCTTCAAGTCGGTTGCCCAACTGCCGGAGGAGTTCGGCCTGAGCCAGAACTACCCCAACCCCTTCAACCCGGTGACCCAGTTCACGCTCGATTTGATCGAGCAAACCCGCGTCAGCGTCGTGGTTTACAACGTTGCCGGGCAGAAGGTGCGAGCGCTGGCGAATGAGGTTATGCCAGCAGGATCTCATACCCTCATCTGGGATGGTACACACGAAAATGGACAGGCTCTTTCAAGCGGCGTATACTTCTATCGGGTGATTGCCGGTGACGAGATGGTGACCAGGAAGATGATGCTGTTGAAGTAAGACCAAGCACTGTTTTTTGTTGTCTGCAATTTGATGCGGGGGAGGGAGTTTTCCCTCCCCCGTGTTGTATTTGTACCGATATCTTTTCTCACCGGGGCCGGAATTCACACCGCCTCGGCCTTTTGTTCTCATAATTAGCAGTAGGATTTGGTTTCAAAGGGCGAATCTTAAGATTCGCCCCTACAGCTTTGGATGAATAGTGTTCCCAGCGAGCAATAACGTCTTGTCTGGAGTTTCTGACGTTACTGACGTTTCTGACCTTTCTGACGGTTGTTTGTGAGAATTTTTCATCGTCAGTAATCATATCTTCGTCCCTTATCACTTGTTTATAGTTCGTCTTCTTAAGGTGAACAGAGGCAAGGGAATACCAAAGACAATAATGTGAGCTCTGTGTGTTTTTTTGCAAATTTCTTGTATTTCATTATTCTCATCATAAAGAGAAATTCGAGACTGTAACGAACCCAATTAGCAATTGACAGAACCTTTTTCCATTCATTCGAATATGTCCTCTCATAAACAGTGGAGATATCTGGATCAACATTGAAGTTGTAGCAAATTTGATGAACCTATTACGAACCTCACCCCCTGACCCCCTCTCCACAAAAGTGGAGAGGGGGAATGAAGGCGGTGAAGTGATTCAGGTCATGTCGAGATTGGAATCTCGATGTACAAACTCGCAAGGTCAATAGACAGAAGAAAAACTCCTTGACAATCCTGGCACGGAGACATAATATATCCACTGTTTAATGACATTGTACCTCTTTGGGTCTTTGAAGCAGTTAACGTTGTGTGGGCGAATCAGAGAGGACGGAAATGTGGGGGAAAAGGGCTCCGAGGCGCGGCGGATGCTTTGTTAGACTGCAAAGATCTGATGTCATATGCAGAAGGGATCCCCGAGTTTGGCATCTTGTGCTGAACAAGATACCTCGTAGTTATGCGCATGACCATTCATTGTTTGCCTAGCGTCAGCCAACACGGAGGGAATTTATGTGGCTCGCCACCGAAGGGGAACATACACCGCTCTCGAAGGACGATTTATTTCGACTATTGACCTACCACCAACAGGCTGAGTGGTCGGCTCTTGATAGGTTTGCACAACACAAAAACATTCTGGCTGGTGCCATGATCGCGATTCTAGCCGGCGGAGGGGCTTCGTTGGCTACGGAGGCGGAAGCGCTGCACATGGCAGCGTTCTTAATTCCCCTGTTCGTTGTTTGCGTTCGTCGTTATGCCATTGACACTCTCGACAGATACTACCGACGTTTCTTGGAGGCTGTGACCTGTGCTGTAAAGATTGAGTTCATGCTCGGACTCGACCGCCCAGTGTGGGCGAGTGAACTCGCACCACCACTTGCTATTCAAGGGTCATTACCCTTCGAGAGTGATAGACAGTTAGGTGTTGACCGGCACTGGAGAACCCGGCTCGGGCCGAAACGAGCTAAGGGTTCGAGTGAGTGGATTTCAAAACACATGTCGAAAGGCCACAACGATGTTGTGTGGCGGCTCTTCAGAGCAATTTGCATCGGTTCAGCGATGATTCCGCTTTTTGGCATGACCTTGGTGAATGAGCCAATCCAAGGTGCCTCACTCGCAGGGTTATCCATTGCTTTCGCGTGGCTTGTTTATACACGCGATTCCCACCAAATAGAAAAAACGAGAAGGGTCGCAACATTTGGTTCATCTGACCCATCCAAATGTGAATCGTAAATGCGACTAACAAGTAAACTAAGCGGACCATTTCCCGTCCAGCTTTGTGCAAAATAGCGGCTTATTTGCTAAGCTAACTGGGTCGGCGCAACCTGGCTGGTTATAACCACGATTTGAAGGAGGGAAATGGACATAGAACTTCTGACAGTAATAGTCGGTGGGATACTGTCCCTGATTGGTGCTCTCCCCAAAGTAAGGGCTGACATTTGTAATCTTGACCGAAATCTCAGGGATAGCTACATGGAGTCGATGTTTGATCAACGAATTTTGGCCTACGCCAAGGTTTGGCAGATTACCGGTAGCTTTGGGAGTCTACTTCTCAATGGACTATCGCTAAAGACGGCCAGGATGGTCAGTGCGGCCTTGGAAGAACTTCAGCAAAGGTACAACTCCTAGGGTGGTTTTCTTTTGTCTGCACAGAGTCGTTCAACGTACTTTGATCTTCGCAAACCTGGATGAAGCGTTGATCCTGGTCATCTAGAAGCACAGGATAGTATGTTCTATCACCGACTCTGGCCCAAAAAAAGGGATTTCCCGGCTGGCCTTAGGGAAGACGTTTTTTTGGAAGAAACAATCAAGGAACATGAGTCGGAGGAACTGTAAATTGACTGATCGCATGTCAGAAGAATGCTCCCCGGAAGAGATCGCAAGACGACAGGGTTTTGCTAGGAAGTTGGGCGAACAAATGGTCTCCGTAATTCAGAATGACCAGAAGCTCACGAGTCGCGTGACAATGATGCTATGGCATGGGTCATTGCCGCTTGGCAAGGGTGGCAAAGCATATGATATAGATTACGCTGTGTTTTTGAGGTCAACTGATCCACAGGAACTTGTTGATGATGCGGAAGCCTTCGCAGCCAACATCTCAAAGCATCTTCCATCAGTGACGTGGCGGGATGATCTGCACTACGATGGAATGAAGATGTTCGAGGCACATACTCACTGGGACTATGTCAGGAGAGATCTTCCGCACATCGGAGCACATTTCTACCGCCAAGATGCTCTCCACGAACTCTTAGATGATTGCCCCTGGCGCTGCAATCGGCGCCCACAGACCTCCTTCTTTCTTTTGCTAGACTTGTGGCGTCGGTACTGTTTCTTTTACCGCCATTGGATCTACGAAGGTGTAAGTCTTTATGATCCCCATAATTACTATTCAAGGATCAAAAAGGTCGGGTTCTCACCTCCGCCTTGGTTGATAGTAGAGCTCCGGAGTGTTCTGATTTCGATCTTCCGTGGGTACGCGTCGTCAAAGGAGGGAATGTGTACCGTAACTGACAGCAAGAACCTAGCTTTTGATCTCGCTGCTCTAATGGCCTACGCAATCGAAGGTATACCCATAGGTCGACGCGCTCGCTACAAATCTGATCTAAAGGACTTCCAGCACGAGTGGTCGAGATCGCTGCTTATGGCTGTGCTAGGGAGGGACGCCATGGCTGCGGCGAGGGCAATCGAGTCTCTTCCTGTACCTAAGGAGTGAGTGACCCACGTTTCTCGGGTGCCTTTGCAGGACAAACCACAGTGCCGGCTAACGTCGCTCTGCAGCCGACCATGTTAAGCGACGCTCCACATGACGGCTAAGGTTTGGTGTTAGACATAAACAATGCAAATAGAAGGATAGGCTGAACATCATTTTTTATGAAGAGATATTCGGGGCATTTCAAGATTTCCTGTTGGTCACGGACACCTTCTCCGTTCTCCGGCCAAGGGTGTGCACCACATGATTCACAGCAAAGGCGGGTTGAGGCCAAGTCCGTTACGAAGGAGAGATTCTCCCCCGCGCCGAAGGCGCGGTCAGAATGACATGAAGAGCATTCCTTGCTGGCCATTGGCCCTGTTGACCAAGAACGTGGTGAAGAGCACCAGCAGGAAACCGAGATCAAAGCCAAGTTTCGGTTTTTGACTACAGGAGGTAATCATGAGTCCGGTCGATGATATAAAGCTGGTCAAGAAGTATGCCCCAATCTTCTGGCTGCATGAAAAGGAGGCATTCTTGCCGGAAGACTGCAAGATCGCAGTCGAAATCTCTGATCTCTATCGCAAAAAAAGGAAGGAGAAGGACGAAAACCAGCCACAGAAGTTGGGCGACCTGGGGAAGGTTTCGAATTCAGAGGAGTGCTGCTTGAAGATTAGAGATTTAGATATGAGGAATTTCCGAATACCTGAATCTTACAACCAAGCGATTCCGGAGTTGGGGCCCGGTGCGGTGGCAAAGCTGGCACGTTACAGATATGGCAAAGATTACATGAAGGAAGGAATCCCAAAAGATAAGCCCAACATACCAAAGTATTACGCCAGGGTTTCAGAAATGACTCTATATGACGACGGCGAGCCGTTCGCTCAGTATTATAAGAATCGGGATCCAAAGATCTTCGGCACGTACAAGATGATAGAATATTTCTTCTACTTCGTCTTCAATGACGCGTGGAACATGCACCAGGGCGATTGGGACGCAATGGTCGAACTGTTTATCAAGAATGATCGAAAATTCATGGTAACGCATCTGCACGACACTAAGTGGGTCGCCAGATGGCCGCAAAACAGCAGTCTAGGTATAAAAACCTGGCTGCGAAGCTGGAACAAGCTAAAGAAAGATGAAATCGGTGAGGCATATGTTCTGAGCGATCATCCGTACGTGTTTGTAGCCCAGGGTGCCCACGGAGCCTATCCCACGCCCGGGTTTACTCTGCATGGTTGGGGTTGCCGGGGGATGATTATTTGGCTACCACCGATGAAAGACAAATCGGGCGTTTATGTATTCTTCCAGAGGGTTTCAGCGAAGATGTCATTCTCACGAATCTCAGGTTCGCCAATCTGGAAGCTAATCGGGTGCAATTTGGTTTTTGGCAGGAACCTGAGCTTGTGAAGGGTCAGCCCTGGCGGAAATACAGGGGGAAATGGGGAGAAGACACCAAGTTTCTCGGTTGGGATGGTCCACAGAATCCACCCATCAGCCAACCTCCCAATAGCAAAAGTCTGAAACAAGCTGACGACAGCCCCTATAAGGGGGGACGTGTGGTTCAGAACCGGCACGGTGTTAGATAGCACGAGTCTCCCCGCAGTCTGAAAGCTGCGGCTGCCTCTCACATTTTGGTCCCCCGCGCAGTCTGAAGACTGCGGCCACCCCCTGACCTCTTGGTTAGTTCGTGAGCTGGGCGCCTTGCCCGGCATCGAACTGAAGGACCAATCAAGACAAAAAGACCTGACGGGCTCTTTCTTTTAGATTCTTCCCCCGCCAATAGTTCGACTTCGCTCACCATAAAAGGCGGGGTCAGAATGACATGAAGCATATTCCTCGCTGGCTATTGGTCTTCTTGGCCCAGGGCTCAGCAAGGTGTCGAGTATTCTTGCTGGTGAACGACACTAACAGGAGGCGGACACCGGGCGTGCAGCCGGACTGCGGCTTTTCTTCTCAGACCGTTTCTTGCATTAGAGATGGGACTCCTCAACTCTCTTCAATCTGTTCACTAAACTTGCCACCACACTCCTTTTTGATTCTTTGGGATGGCGAAGAACTTAAGATACGGGAGCCAGTTTCTGACACCCTAGAGATTGTAGAAGGTGGCACTTTTTTGACTCTTTGTTTTTCAAAGACTTAATACGACGAGCGTCTGAAACAGGATAAGAACTTACCCGTATTTTCGAAAAATATGTGGATAACAGGCATACATTGTTGGTCCAGCACTCACTGTAATCTTTTAATAGACAATTGGTTAGGAAAATTTCCACATATTACTCACAGTTATCAACATTCTGGAACAAAGTCCTTACATTCCTGCGTAATCCGAGCACTATGGGAGTCGTGAGTTCACAGCGCCATTGGTCCAGGCTGGCAGACATAAATTCGCTGGCTGGGGGTGTCCTTAGCTGCCCTGTTTAGGCACTAACCGTAGGGTCCCGGTGCTCTTTCCGAACGGGTCGGTCTCGATAATCTGAACAGACTTAGAGAGAGAAATGTGAGGTTTCTTAATCGGAGATACTCATTTCGAGAAATTGGGGAGTCGGCGAATGAAGGCCGTGTTCCGCATCGTGTCAAATATTGTTGCTTTTGTCTTTCTCTAATAGATGCGCAATCGGGACGTTTTTTTCATTCACCTGATGGCTGCGTGGTATTCTTCATATTGCATTTTCCGTGGAAGATTGCCCCCTCTTCGACCATCAGGTTCGTGGTGGTGATCTCTCCCTCTATCACTGCTTTGGACTGTAATTCGATCTTCTCTGAGGCCGAAACATTCCCGGTCACACTACCACCGATTATGGCAACTTTGGTGTTCAAATCTGCTTCCACTACTCCGTCGCCGCCTACGGTCACAGATTCGGCGGACGAGATTTTCCCCTTGACTGTGCCGTCTATCCGGATCTCTCCTTCGACCTGAAGGGTCCCCTCTATGACAGTGCCCTTACCTATGATGGTATTCAAACCTGCTTCTCCTTTGGCTTTTTTGTTTTTCATAATATAAGTTCTCTTTTCGCTCAGCCATTTTGTCGTAACGCCATCGGCATGCGGAAAGCAGAGGCGCCTTCCATGGCTGGTGTGTATCCCCCCGGTTCAGTCCCGACGCAGAACCAGGGATGACAAGCACCCTTTCTCGCCGGCTCAATCCGGGGAAGGGCTTCGTATGAATAATCCTTATTCAACCCAAGAGCTCACTTCAGATTCAAGAAGGCCTTGGGGTCAATCGGAATGTCGTCCTTTCTGATTTCATAGTGGAGGTGTGGAGCTGAGCTTCTCCCCGAGTTTCCGGAAAGTGCGATCACCTCACCTCTCTTCACAAAACTGTTCGAGTCCGCCAATATCTTGGAATTATGTCCATAATAGGTGAGGTAGCCGTTCCCATGATCTACTATCGCCAGATTCCCGTACACGTCGTCCCAACCCACGAAACTGACCGTCCCGTCGGCAGTGACCCTGACTTCTGTGCTTTCCTTTGCCGCAAAATCTGTTCCGGGATGTTCTCCTCCAGAAACGTTTTCCTTCATAGAGAATCCTCTGGTGATCCAGCCGTCTATGGGTTGTCCCTTGGGAATGCGCCGAAGGGAATCAGGCTCCAGTTGGAGCTCCCCCTCGTCTCCAGACAAGGGTCTTCGGGACCTCATCCATGCAATATCAGCACGTTTTGCGGTGGCGTCAATCTCTGCTTCGTCCAGCAGGTAACCTTCCGTTTGGAAGGAAGCCAAGTTGGTCTCTGTTTGCTGCTGATTTTTAGGAAAAGGATGTTTGATTCCTGCCAACTCCGCCACCCGGCCCGCAAACCTCCTGTATTCCTGAAGCTCTCTTTCCAGTTCCACCACCTTGGCGTTATATTCTTTCAGCCTCTCGTTTTCCTGACGTAATGATTTGCCCGAGATGAGCTCAGAAACAGCCTTGCCGTAGAAAACAGTCGAGACGATGAGAACGACACTCCAGAAACCTAACAGGCCCAGAATAATCCACGTCTTCCAGAAAGGCAACCTGAAACTCACCTTTTTGGAACTGCCCTCAGGGATTATCAGGAAGTCGAAGTATCTTTTTGGCATTCGGTTTTAGCTATTACTCGTTCGCCTCTCGCGAAAGACCGTGGTTGATCAGAGGTTAATATTCAGTAATTCCAGTATCCTGGACAGATCCTCATCTGAATAGAACTCAATCTCAATCTTCCCGCCCTTCTTTCCTTGAACCACCCTAACCTTTGTCCCAAACAACTGCTTCAGACTACTCTCCACCTCCAGGAACTTCGAAGAAGGCCCCTTGAGTTTTCTTCTTTTTGGCTTCTGTTTACTGCCGTATACCAATTCCTCTGTTTTCCGAACAGAGAGGCCATCCCTGATAACACGCTTGGATAACGCTTCCTGTTCCCTTTCGTCTGACAGTGATAGAATGGGGCGGGCGTGTCCTTCGGAGAGATCGCCATTGGCGATTGCACCTTGAATCGCCTTCGGTAAGTTCAACATTCTCAATGTATTAGCAATCGAGGAGCGATCCTTACCAATTCTTTCTGATAGTTGCTTTTGTGAGAGTCCGCATTCCTCCAAAAGCCTCCTGTAACCCCTTGCCTGATCTATGGGGTTCAAATCCTCCCTTTGGAGGTTCTCTATCAGCGAGAGCTCTAACATCCCCTCCTTGGACAGTTTCTCCATCACCAAAGCTGGAAGCCGCTCTATCCCCAGCTTTTGAGCCGCTCGAAACCTCCTTTCCCCGGCCACCAATTCAAATTTCTCCCCTACCCGCCGAACCACCACCGGTTGAATTATCCCCTTCTCCTTTATGGACAGGGTCAACTCCTCCATCTTGTCCTCATCGAATTCCCCTCTGGGCTGATAGGGGTTCGGTTTTATTCTGTTTATTTCTATTTGGACGAGATTCTCTTCAGGCTTCACCAAGTCCTTGGGATAGTCGGGAATCAAAGCATCCAAGCCCTTGCCTAAAGCTACTTTACTCATGGTCACCTTCCTCTTCACAGGTGTTCTCTGAAGAATCAGATTCTTGAGAGAATCGGGATGTTCCGCACAGCGGGTCCAAAAAACGCGGAGTCCCTTGACTCGGAACCCAAAAAGGTCAGGCTGAAGCCTGACACTCCATTATGTGCGTCTCAGAAACAACCTTATTGTACACCCGCTGAATGGTTCAATATTTCTTCTGCCAAACTGAGATAGTTCTCTGCTCCTGTCGACATTACGTCATACAAAACGATCGGTTTTCCGAAGCTGGGCGCCTCGCAAAGCCTGACGTTTCTGTTAATTACGGTCCGGTAAACCTGGCCTGAAAAATATCTTCTGGCTTCCTCTGCCACCTGCCTGGAAAGGTTCAGCCTGCTGTCATACATGGTTAGAAGAATGCCTTCGACCTTGAGCTCAGGATTCAGATGTTCCTGGATCAATCTTATCGTATTCAAAAGCTGCCCCAATCCCTCCAAAGCATAATATTCACATTGGATTGGGATCAGAATCGAGTCGGCAGCGGTCAGGGAGTTTATGGTCAGAAGGCCCAGGGAAGGAGGGCAGTCGACTAAGATGAAATCGTAATCATCTTTCATCTTGCTTAAGACGGAAGAAAGCTTCCTTTCCCTGGCCAAAAGATTGACCAATTCGATCTCAGCTCCCACTAATCTTAAGTGTGAAGGAACTATATCCAAAAAGGAAAGCTGCGTTTTGCGGACCACCTGTTCTACGGGATGGTCATCTATCAAGACCTCGTAGATGCTTTTCTCCAGCTTGTTTTTATCTATACCCAGGCCGGAGGTGGAGGTGGCTTGAGGATCAATGTCCACAAGCAAGGTTTTCTTCTCCGCCACTGCCAGGCAGGCGGAAAGATTCACTGCAGTGGTGGTTTTCCCCACTCCCCCTTTTTGATTGGCAACGGCGATTATCTTTCCCAAACTCTTCTCCACTGGTCCAGGATTTTGGCTGTCTGACATCTCCGATGTCACTCCATACATAACATCCCTTGCCAAAAAAAGCAAGAGATTTTAGAAGAAAAAAAGCAGCGGTCGGAGACAATCGAAGAGTAGGGGCAAGGACACTGCACGGTCTACGTCAAAGACTACGATCCCAGACGAGGGTGGTTCTGTCCCATGATGATGGTCTGCCCGGTTCACGCGGTTAAGGCACCAATACCGACCGGGACGGTAACATTCCAACATGCGATAGTCCGGTAGGACAATGAGGGCAGGCGAAAATGAATATCCCAGCCCGCTGGTTTTAGTTGAGGGGATATGGTTTGCTTGACAACTGCCTGAAATCTATCTCGGCTTTTCCGCCACCACCAGCCATCGTATGAGATCCATCTCTGGGATTTCGATTTTGACCACATCTTTGATCCGCCAGTCTTTGAGTAAGCCAGCCTGTTCGATTTCTCTTTTCACTCCTTTTCCTTTGAAAGCCAAAAGCAATCCATCTCTTTTGAGGAAGGGCGTGCTCAATTCTATGATATGCTTGAGTTTTCCCATAGCTTTTGCGACAACCAGGTCAAATCTCTCTCTAAGTTCAGGCTGATCGGCTAGTTCCTCGGCTCGTTGGTTCAATATTGTGCTATTCTCAAGCTTCAGGACTTGACTCAGTTTTTGCAGAAAGAGCGTTTTCTTGTGAATCGACTCCACCAATGTCAATCGGATATCTTCTCTTACGATCTTTATGGGTATAGACGGAAATCCAGCTCCTGCGCCGATATCGAGCAGGTTTGCGTTTCTTGGAATATCAACAGCCTTGAAGATGGAGAGGGAATCTACAAAGTGCCTTAGAATCCGATCGCTCCTAGCGTCTCCTTTAGAAACAAGATGAATTCTTTTGTTCCATTCCAGAAGCAGAGACAGGTAAGCTTGGAACTTCTCGATCATCTGATCAGAAAGGCTTGTTCTGAAGGAAGAGCAAACCCTTTTGAATTGGACGATTTCGGGAGAAGATAGTACCTGGGGTGAATTCCTTGAGGAAGAATCAGAATGTTTCACGTGAAACACCGAGGATAGCACTGTCAACGGATTCAGCGGATGCAACGGATAAACCCATCCGCTAAACCCGACTTATTCTTTGACAGCATTGCTTTGCGACTCTTTTCTCATGTGCTGTTTGAGATGTACCATCAGAACTGCGATATCTCCCGGCGAGACTCCGGAGATACGGGAGGCTTGGCCTACCGAGATCGGGTTCACTCTCTTCAATTTCTCCAAAGCCTCCACCTTGAATCCCTTCAGGTTATCATATTTGAAATCTTCTGGGATTCTCATCGATTCCAGCTTTTTGAACTTCTCAATCTCGTTTTTCTGCCTTTTGATGTATCCCTCGTACTTGAGCTGAAGCTCAACCTGCTCGTATATCTCCCTAGGGACCTCTTTTGCCTCCCAATCCGCCCTGAACAAATCCCGATAGGTTATCTGGGGCATCTTCAAAATCTTAGCCAAAGTCATCTTTCTGTTGTTTTCCATTTCACCCAGAAGATCGGAGAAATGCGATAGTGACGCGAAGACTCTCCTTAACCGTGACTTTTCTTGTCCGATTCTCTCTTGCCTGGAAAGAAAGTCATTGTGAATCTCATCGGATATCAAACCGAATCGGTGCCCATATTTCAAAAGTCTTTCGTCCGCGTTGTCCTCCCTTAAGATGAGCCTGTACTCGGCTCGGGAGGTGAACATTCGATAGGGTTCGTTTGTTCCTTTGGTGATCAGATCGTCTATCAGGACGCCAATGTAAGCCTCGCTTCGATCCAGCACAAAAGCTGGCTCGGCTCGTAACCTAAGCACCGCATTTATCCCTGCCATTATGCCCTGAGCGGCCGCTTCTTCATACCCTGAGGTTCCGTTAATCTGCCCGGCGAAGTATAGATTCTCAATTATCTTGGTCTCCAAGGTGTTTTTCAGTTGCGTGGGCGGAAAGAAATCGTATTCGATGGCGTAGCCGGTTCGCATCATCTTGGCGTTTTCCAGCCCGGCAACGGTTCTCAAGGCCTGAAACTGAACATCCTCCGGCAGGCTGGTAGCGAAACCATTGACATAATACTCATTCGTCCCGATACCTTCCGGTTCCAGAAAAAGCTGGTGTCTGGGCTTGTCCCTGAACTTGACCACCTTGTCCTCAATAGAAGGGCAATACCTGGGACCAATCCCTTGGATCTTCCCGCTGTAGAGAGGAGATCTATCCAGATTGTTCAGGATGAACTCATGAGTATCCTGGTTCGTGTATGTCAAAAAGCACAATCTCTGTTCTTTCGGCAGTTCCGTCGTGCGGATCGAGAATGGTTTAGGGTCCTCGTCTCCTTCATGCGGGATGGTCTTGGCGAAATCTATGGTTCTTCCGTCAAGACGAGGAGGAGTACCGGTTTTTAGTCTGGTGGACTCAAAGCCGAGTTTGATCAGGTTTTCGGTCAGACCCAAAGCCGGAAACTCTCCAGCCCGGCCTGCTGGGAAATGCTCTAATCCTATATGTATTAATCCATTAAGAAATGTGCCGCAGGTGAGGACGACTGCTCTGCAGTGATAGGCCATTCCGGTGGCAGTCACCACACCGAGTGCTCTTTGATCCTTGACAAGAACCTCAATAACGGCATCCTGTTTTATGAAGAGATTGTCCTGGTTTTCCAAAGATTCGCGCATGGCCAGACGGTAAGCCGCGCGATCGTTCTGGGTTCTAGTGGACCAAACTGCCGGTCCTTTCTTCTTGTTCAAGACCTTTATCTGGATAGCTGTTTTGTCGGCAATGAAGCCGATCTCCCCACCGAGGGCGTCAATCTCTTTTACCAGCTGTCCCTTAGCCTGACCACCGACCGCGGGATTACAAGACATCTGGGCGATGGTCTCCTTGTTCATGGTGAAAAGGAGGGTCTTCCGACCCATTCTGGCAGAAGCCAGCGCTGCCTCGCAGCCCGCATGGCCGGCACCAACAACGATTATGTCATATTCCTCTGGATAGTCTAGCATATAGTTTCACGTGAAACCTTCAGTAAACGTGATCCTTTAGGTTTTCTATGATTTTCTTCTTTAGGTCTTCATAATCGTCATAGAATACGGCTCTGATGGTGGAAATGTCAAAGGGGAGTTTCTTGTTCTTCTTGCTGCTGTTAAAGATGAAAACATCCTTATTGAAAGCGTGAGCCATCCCCACTTCATAGAAAACATTTGGGTTCCTGGAAGTCGTCTCGGCAATAATGAGCTTCGCCTTGAGAATCATAGTGAAGATCTGGTTGTTAATGACACCCGGCTTTCTTTCTTCATCCGACCTAATGCAACAGATACCCAATTCTTTCTCCACTGTCGGTTTGATGATATCAAAGTAGATCTTTTGGTCGAGGTCCTTCGGTTTGAACGGCATCAGCACAAAAGCAAATGGCTCCTTCACCTTCTTAGATAAGGGAACAATCTGGAAATACCTATTCTCTGTGCTCTTGGCCATACCTGTGCGACGCCCTCGAGGTTCCACTTGGTCGAATCCCATAGGGGTGATCTTAAACACATCTGTTTGAACCCACTGGATGAAACCTCGGTTGGCCAAGTAGAGGAGGCGCCTCCTGATATCATCGATTCTGAACTCTGTAGAAACGAAGACATCATATACTGTCATATTTGCTCTACCGGCTGGCTGTATCGTAAAGAACCTGGCTATGAGCATGATCAACTCTGAGTCAATCTCTTCGTCGTCTGCCTTCCTGCCCTGAACTGTTTCGAAGTTGTCATAAGTTACGCTCGCCTGATCTTGTGTTGCGCCCCGGACATGTAACTGACCTGCTACCTTCATAGCTAGATTGAGTTTTTCTCCCTCCGAGATCTTGCGAGTAGCCAACAGAGTATCAACGAAACCAATGACTTTTCTTGCCAAAAGACGAGCAGGGTCCTTGAAGATATTGACGCTGTACGATTCCCCGTCGAAGTTGGATCGCTCCACCGGGCGACAATCGATCTTGTAAACATCATCCTTTGTTATTAGGGATATGCTCATTGCTGTTTCATCTTCGCGGCCTGGCACCGAGGCATAAAGCCTCGGCTACGCGCTCTTTTTCGTAACGGACACTTTGTCCGTGACGAGCAGGGGAGTAGGTTCGATGAATCGAACCGCTACTGTTTTCTGTATTCTTCCCAATGTAGAACTTCCTGAAGCGTCTTTTTGGCAGGTGGCGGGGACTATTTGACAGGTTCACCTAACGCAATCATCAAGAGAATGCGTTTATCCTCCGGGACGCTTAGCAGTTCTTTGAAATGCGCTTCATGTGGCCGCACCTGGCCCTCGATCCAGCAGCTTCCATGTCCTAATGCTCTGGCAGCCAACAACATATTTTGAGTCGCTGCAGACCCGTCCTCTTTCCAATACTCATTCTCCCCGTCAGTCACAACTGCAATTATGGCAGAGGTTCCGTCAAATCTGCCACTCTCTGGTGTTTCGTATTTCCTGCTGGCATGGAAATGATGCAGGATGTCATTCAGTATCTCGTCTCTGGTCACCACGATGAAATCCCACATCTGTCTGTTGGTGGCGGTGGGAGCCAGCCTGCCAGCATCCACAATTCTCTTCCAATCTTCCTTCGAGATGGGTTTGCCAGTGAAGTTGCGAATGCTTCTTCGATTAAGAATGCTTTCAAACAGTTCCATGATTTCATGCTTCATCATGAATCATGCTGATACTTCCAAACGTTTGTGACTGTTTTTTGTGACCGTGTCCTCTGTTCCACAGATGAAGACAGGATCAAGAAAGCTAGGCAACAGAGAATTGAATGAATCTCACGCATTCATAATATAAACAGACGCTGTATAAATGTAAAGCAACTTTTCTCCGCTCAGTCAAGAAGGCTGATTGTCAGACGATATGAAATCTAAGAAAAGACTAAAGTGTGCAGACTTGGCAGGCTTCAAGACACTTGAATACATGGAGGTTCTTTAGATCATCTTGCAGCGTAAAAGGAGGGCAGCATGAACGGAGCAATGTTTAACAGCCTAGCTCGCTTTGTTGAGAAGAACCATCCGCAGGTTTCGTTTTCGGACTTGTGCCGAGAGGCATCCCTTAGGACCAACATCTTTGCCGAATTGACCTGGTACCCGGACAAGGATTTTATGAATCTGATGGAGATTCTGAGCAGGCAAACGGAGAAGGAGCTTGCCACTCTCTGGAGAGAGTTGGGGAGAGAGACCTTCCCGTATTTTGCCGACATCTTCGGTGATTATCTGAAGAACGTAACTGGTTTGGACGAGATGCTCACCACCATCAACAAGATTCATTACGACATAAGCAAGGACGGCTTAGGGACTCCGCCAAGATTCGAATTCAAAAAAGCTTCAGAAAATCATTTCGAAGTAAGATATACATCCAACAGGAATCTAACCGATTTCTTTTTGGGTATGTTAGAAGGGGCTGCCAAGCATTTTGAAACCAGTGTTCAGATCATAGGTCGAAAGGAGAGAGGAAAGCTGGTTGCTTCCATCACCACCAAGCAACCGGAGATGGCGCCCGCCTGGTGATGTCGAAGCGAAGATTCTTTGAATTTTCTGATGGGAGCGTGATATCGGTTAGGATGGGTCGAATTCGCCTTGTCACCGAAAGGCAGAGGAAGAATGAACAAAGGTATTCGTGTTTTGAGTATGTGGATGGGGTTGATCCTTTGGGGGGGCATTTGCTGCCAGACGTCAAACCAAGTCAGTGAGATTCTACATTTCCCCGTTGACAATCTCGAGGGAGTCATATCGCGGTCCGGGCTTCAGATGGACAACAACGTCTCGACTGATGGCAACGGTTCTTTGAAAGTCACCGCCTCTGAGCCCAGAGTGGTAGAACTGTTTGAGGCAGTCGACATCGATGTGGAGAACGCAAGCTTGATCTATCAGGCTAAGGTCCGGACGCAGAACGTGGAAGGGCAAGTATATCTGGAGATGTGGTGTCATTTTGCAGGCAGAGGAGAGTTCTTTTCGCGTGGACTTCAAGACCCTTTAACAGGAACGAATGAGTGGACCATCGAACGGACACCTTTCCTCTTAAGAAAAGGTGAGAACCCGGACAAGGTGAAACTAAACTTGGTTATCAACGGTAAAGGGACCGTATGGATCGATGACATTCGGCTGTTGAAAGGAGCTTCCGGGTAGCATAAACCTCGACGACAGTTTTCCCGTCCGGTCCACAATATTTGGAGCAATCTGCGCACAGAGGAAAGCCCCAGTTTTTTGACAACTGGGGCTTCTTTCATCTATTGAATGGATCCGTCTGGCAGGCAAGAACTAACAGCCTGGTGGTGATCCTTCGATGAACAGATAGTTGATGAGATACATCACGTCGGCAACATCGACCGCCTGGTCACAGTTGGCATCACCAGTGCCCATAGGATCAGGGGCAGATCCCTCCAGGAAGAGGTAATTTATCAAGTACAACACGTCAGCTATGTCGATCTCTCCATCTCCGTTGGCATCGCCCTGGGATAAGGTTCGTACCATAAATGACAGGGTATCGGCTTTGCAATAATCTTGTGCCACGACCGTGAGTGCTTCCACAAAGCCTGTGTCGGGAGCAACGCCGAGAGCCGAGTCGTTTTGAACCGAGCACCAGTGGGGATATTCCAAATAGGTGATCACGTGAACGTCGTCATCCGGGTCGACTATGGTGGGATAGTAGGCGAAGCTGTCCAGGAAGGCAACGGGAACGGTATCCCCTACCGCTGTTATTGACGGAGGGACGTTTGAACGGTCGATCACCAGAGCCACCTCCAGAGTATCAGCCAGATCACCATCTGAGAAGATGACCTTGAACGAGGTATCAGCGTAATCGCATTCTGCGGCACCGGAGATGGTATCTCCTGTAACTGTACACCATGAGGGGTAATCCTGGTAGCTTAATTCGAGCTCGGTACCGTCACAGTTCTGGTCGGTGGCTGTGGCGGCGTAGATAAACGGGGGCTCGCCTGGGGCTGCGGTGTCGGCTTTCGGCGAGGTCACAATCGGCGGCATATTCGAACCTATGGGATTGCAGCAGTCGTTCTCGGGATGGTCGGGGCAGGCGTCGCAGCTATCGCCGATCAAATCGCTATCGGAATCTTCCTGATCGGGATTGAGAACATAGGGGCAATTGTCGACCTCACAGGTATTTTCCGGGAAACCGGGATTGCCATAGCCGTCGCCGTCGGTATCGGTGCAGGTATCGCAGCTGTCACCCACAGCGTCGCCGTCTGCGTTTTCCTGGCCAGGATTATAGACATCGGGACAATTGTCGTCCGCGATAAAACTCCAAACAGGACCGGCTGTAGACGTGTCATGGTTATCCCAGGCGACGATCTGCCAGTAATAGGTCGTGCCCAAGATCATGGTTCCGGGATCATAAGAAGTATCAGAGAGATCCCAGGCGACCTGGGGGGGCGGATCTGTGGTGCCGAAGTACACATCGTAGGTAACCGTGTCCTCAGAATTAGGATCTCCACCTGTCCAGAAGAGATCGGCGTCAACATCTACGTGTGCTGCAGCGTCTTCCGGAGAAGGGTCACTGGGTACGTTGGGTGCCTGATTGATCCAGGCTCCAGCGGCTTGGTCGACCCAATATGCATCAAAAGGATTACCATTGGGTGGATGGGCGTACCCTTGATGCCATTCACCGTTGAAAACCGCAGCTATGACCATGACGTTCTCCGAAGTTATGCCTCCAAAATCGTGACCATGCCCGTCAGAATGCTCGTTTCCATTCCAAGTCGTCGACTCCTGCCACGTACCGGAAGGGTCTATTTGGATAGCCTCATCGAATGCATAGTCTAAAAAGGCAAAAGTGTAAGGGTATCCCCAAGTATCATTCCATCCCATGGAGGAAGCAATCTCCGTTACATATACTCGTACGTACCCCTTGTAAACGCCCGTTTCATTGTTCTGAACTGAAACTTCAATATCCATGGTTGCGTTTCCAAGCCATTCAACGGACAGATCCATGTCCAGATCAGGTACTGATCTGCTACCGCAACTATTGATGCTCGCGGTATATGCGAGCTCTGCACCGCTTACGCTTCCGGCACCCACATCAACGTCATAGCCTCCGTCCCAAAAGACGGTTGGAACACCGTACACGTTATAATCATCGATCAACCTGTCATATGCATGAGTGTTCCTGTTGGCTACCAATGACACGTAGTAGAATGGATACAATCCGTCGGCGTAGAGGTTCTTCAGCGCAGACTGCGCGAATTTGCAGTAACCTCAGGTGGTAGAACTTCCAAATTCTCCAAAAACTGTGTGAGTAAAATCACGAGAAGTACCCTCTGCGCCAGATGCTGTTGAGGGGGTCAACGTAGTCCCCGAGAAGAGCACCAGGATTAGCGTCCCAACAGCTCCCAAAACCATACCCTTTACTCTCATCTCTCAGACCTCCAGATGATGGTTAAAATGTTGACTATCTATATCCTTTTCGTCCGGTAACGGCTTACACAACACCTTCGCCCAGATGTTCAAAAGGGCCTCAACGGCCTCTTTTTGATGCTTCGGTAACAGGAATTCTTGAAGCCGGATGGCGTCGAGACTTACTTCTCTGAAGGAATCTGGAGCTCGACGCATCGGTACTGCTCTCGAACCTGATTAGAAGATAATACAAAGATCGGAAAAAGCAAGCAAAAACTTCCCAAAAAAGGAAGTGACTGGGCAGATCCTCAGTTGACAGTGGTCAGACGTCGCCCCCGATTTTCAATTGAATTGCAGTTTGAAGCGGTCAAACGTCAGGGAACCGGGCACCCGTGCGCGAGCTCGCCTGGGAAACTGGCCAGTACCTAGGCAGAATCGATTTCTCCGAAAGCTGCATCGGCGGGGCGTGAATATAAACCAATGCACCACAGACGGTTCTACGGAAAAGTCGGATCTGTCTTATGCATTGTCAAGAGTCAGAGATCCTTGCGAATCTCATTTGTCATCTATTCGTTGTCCAGCTAAACTTAGCTGGATGCATCGTCGGAGGAGCAAGTTAAGGTCCCGGTTTGGTCTATGGTCCAGATGTCTTCAGCAGGATCATCATCGAGATTGGAATTAGCCCTAGCAGTGAAAGTATTCGTTGCTGCCGTTATCCTGTAAGTATATCTGGCACCGGGCATAAGCTCCACCAAGATGGCGCCGAGCGTTGGTCAAGCGCCGCACATGGTCTTGCCGTTGCAGGCATAGGTCTCATACTCCTGGTGGTAAGCCCTTTCCATTTCGTAAATCTGCTTCAGGATCAGTTTAGCTTCAGATTGTTTTGACTTGGTGCTCGCTGAGATAAAACGAGGGATGGCAATAGCGGCCAGAATCCCGATGATGACCACCACAATCATCAGCTCTATCAGGGTGAAGCCTCTTGACTCCCCGGCAAGTCCTCTTGTCATATTCTCTCACCCCCTCCGGTATGAATGAAAGCAACTTTATGCTACAGGCAAAACGCCATTACCCAGTTGCAAGGGGGCAAAAATCATGCCGCAGGCTTGCGATGGGGAGATTCTTGTCTAATGCGTTGACTCTCATGATGTTCGTCATTTGAATGCGGCATTTGGTTTTCTCGTTAAGGGCTTGATTGCCAAGCACATTGCTCTTTTCCTTGCAGAATGCAGTACGCGGAAGCCGGTCGGGGAACGATGGAATCACGTTTGAGAGAACCACGTATTGTGATGTGGAAACGCCGGTTGCGCAATCTATAGGACAGTTCTTTAGCGACAGGCTCAGCGACAACATTGTCGGGGATACCCGCAGCCGATCTCCAATAATTCATTTCTTGGGGGCGCTGATGCCTCAGTAACGTGAATAATCTGGATTTGACGAGCTTGGTTGACCATTCGCTTGAATTATCTACACGCGTAGAGGGGTTGTGATATCCGGAAAAAAGAGAGCCCCAGCCTTTTTTAGGCCGGGGCTTTCTTATGGTACGAACGGGTTTTGGGAATCAAAACCTAAGGACAGGACAGCGACCCACCGAGAAACAGATAATTGATGAAATGAACGACATCCGAAACATCAACCACTCCATCAGAATTGACGTCTCCGGTCTGAATCGGATCGGGAGCGGGACCACCTATAAAGAGGTAATTGATCAGATAGGTCAGGTCCCCGACATCGATTATTCCGTCTTCGTTGCAGTCGCCGCAGGCGTATATGTTTACGGACAATGAATTCGACCAGTCGCTCTCGCTGTCGAAGACATCCTTGGCCTTGACGCTTACTTCATATGTGCCGCTTTGCGTCCAGGAGTTGGATGCGACACAGGCTTCTCCGGAACTGTAGGGTCCGAGCCAGTCGCTGTCGGTTCCGTCTCCCCAGTCAAAGAAATAGAATATATCATCTCCGTCCGGGTCGGTGGTGCTGCTGGAGAAATCGTAATCCATTCCAGGGTCTCCCTTGGTTGTCCCGGATGGTGTGGTTGGCGTCAGCGGCGGATTGTTGACATTGGCCATGCTCAGATTGGGGCTGCCCCATAACGCTCCCCACTCAAACATCTCATATTTTACGTAGTACCACAGATCATTGGTGTACATGTGTCTAAGAGCCCATTGGTGAGCTCCGCCCTGGGTGTAGTTCCCAGAGGTGACGGAGGTGGTGAAGAAGTAATCAAGCGATTGACTGGAGCCATCATATGGATCGTTCCAGGCACCCATCCCGTACGCGACCTTTGTGGCACCCAGGAAACCGACTGCGCCCTGCTGCAACATGGCCTGGCCGATGTTGAGCTCATCCGTATCGGAGTTGCTGCAGGCATCAGCGAAGACGATGGCCGGATAGTTGTCGTTGAGGCTGGGGCAGGTGTTGTTGGTAACAAAAGCCGAGCCTTTGGAGTACTTGACGTGGCAGGAGGTGGGCGAACCGTGACCGGCCCAGTCCACAAAGGCGAACTTGCTCAACGACCACACCGCCAGCACATTGTTGTAGGTCAGATTGTAGTCCATGGGATAGATGGAGTGGCCCTGCTCGTACATGCGAGTCATGGTCCAATCAGACATCCAGGGCTGATCCACCTTGGTTTCCATAAGGACTGCATTGTCCGTGTCCTCCCAGAAGAAGGCGCCCAAAAGAAGAATGTTTTTCTTGAAGGCCGGGTCATTGTTCTGTTCATAAGCAACGGATTTCTCGCAGATATGCAAAACGTCAGTCGGGCTGCTCCAGGGAATTCTTCCGACATTCACCTCGGAATAAAAGTCGATGGGATCAGAGTTCTCTCCCCAGTGATGATCGCCATCAGCATCCCAGGACTCATCATCGGGAAGGGAGAGCTCTGCATAGTATAAGTCAGTCTCCGGCTCTCCATACCCGACATCCTGCCAGCAGAGACGCATGGGCACGTCGTCGTAATTACCAATAAGTAAGACGTCTTCTATACCCCACTCACCGGAAGGGTACTTCTCCCTGAGGAAATTTCTCATCTTCTCTGCCAGATCATAGCCGGTATAATTGGAGTTGATCCAGGTGGTGGTCACCACCTCGACAGTTCTTCCTTTGGATATCTCCCAGTTTACTAAAGGTGTTATCGATGAGGTCAATGATTCAAGAGTAATGATAACAAAGTCATGAAAGCCTTTACCCGAATTGATCTCCCTGGGATACCAGTTCTGAGCTTGATCATAATTGAGGATCAGCTCCCCTGCGACCTGTTCCGTCCGGGGAAGATTGTCGATCATGATATCTTCCGGAGAGAAATCTTCAGACACGGTATAGCTTACCTGGACAGTGACGTCAGGATAATAGGTCAATTGACCAGACAGAGGACGATAGCTGAAGGGCATGACTCTCACATCCACCAGATTATACTTCCTGTAATCAGCCGTACGGACAAGCTCCACAGCATTCTGCGGGTAGGCCTGATCGCTTCCATAGACAGAATTGTAGTTTTCCTCATACATCCTTTTGTCTCGTTCATAGATGAGGGGATCTTCCTGACCTATGACTCTG
>Ga0315541_1001458_pt1 | contig 21902 bp, 16 predicted proteins | sample SalMarSW160190MG_FD_203095 | JGI IMG/M metagenome (GOLD analysis project Ga0315541, IMG submission 203095) | Salt marsh sediment microbial communities from the Plum Island Ecosystem LTER, Massachusetts, United States - Salt Marsh Sediment SW1601-190 ...
AATACAGAAGAAGCACCAGAAATTCCCAGAGAATTTACGCTTTCTCAGAACTATCCAAATCCTGTTCAAAGTTCCACAACAATTTCTTTTTCAACTGCAGAGGGTGCAGAGAACCCAGAGATAGAAATCTATAATGTAAAAGGTCAATTGGTGAAAGATTTAGGAGTTACAGGTTACGAGTTACGAGTTGGAAAGGCTGTTTGGGATGGAAAAGATAATAATGGCAATCAATTATCAAACGGAATCTATTTTTACAAGTTCATTTCTGGAGAAAAAACAGCAGTCAAGAAGATGATTCTGATGCGTTAACGAGCAAACATATGGGTAGGTGCAGGTTCATCCTGCACTTACCCTGTCAAAAATATAATGCCAATGCTAACATTTTGGAGTGCAGTGACCCCCGTAAAGCTTCGCAACGGGGCAAGGGTGTCACTGCTTTACTGCATCAATCCCGATTTCATCGGGAATGCACTCCATATTTTTACTTTGGAGTAACATGTTAAAAAGAATAATCTTATTAATCTTTGTGATTATATCACTTTTTTCTTTTTCTCTACTTTTTTCAGATACAATTATCGTAGATATAAATGGTGGTGGAGATTACACTACAATCCAGGAAGGCATAGATGCTGCTTCCAATGGTGACACAGTATTAGTCTGTCCCGGAACTTATTACGAAAACATAAATTACAATGGGAAAAATATAACTGTTGGAAGTCTTTATTTAACTACCCATGATAACTCTTATATTCATTCAACTATTATAGATGGCAACCAGAATGGCAGTGTGGTTACTTTTGAAAGCGGAGAAGACAGCACCGCTGTTTTATGTGGATTTATTATTCAGAATGGAAGTGGGACACATAATCTTGGTAATATTAGAGGTGGTGGTATTTTTATAAAAAATGCAAATCCAGACATTAAAAGTTGTATAATTAAAAATAATATTGCTGAATTGGGTGGAGGGATACACTGCCGATATTCTAATGTTACTTTAGAAAATACAAATATCTGTTTTAATCATGCTTTTTATCATGGGGGCGGAATTTACCTTAGAGATAATTCTACTATAAATTTTTGTTCCATTAACCGATGTAATATTTATAACAATTATTCTGCAAAAGGTTGTGACTTTTGTTCTTATGAGGTATTGGCATCAGATATTATTGTAGATACTTTTACTGTATTAGAACCTGACGAATATTTTATTCAGACTAATCCAGAAAACAATTTTACTCTTGATATTCTTAATGGCTGGATTGAACCGGTTAATCAAGATTTATATGTAAGTCCTGATGGAGACAATACAAACAGTGGATTAAGTGAAAATGAGCCGTTAAAATCAATTTCCTGGGCATTAACCAAAATTGCTGCTGACAGTACTCACCCTAATACAATTTATTTAGCAAATGGTTTGTATTCTCCTTCTTTAACTAATGAGATGTTTCCTTTAAACTGTCGAAGTTATGTGTCAATTATTGGAGAGGATGAAGAAAATTCTAGATAATGAGTATATATCATGTATTATTTGGTGTATGTATGGTGACAACCATTTATCAATTGAAAATCTCACAATGGAACATGGGAAAGAAGTAAATGGAGCTGCTTTAAGAATTGGATATAATTCCAGCCCTGTTTTTAGAAATATTACAATAAAAGAAAGTGATTCGTCTTGCGACCAAGCTGTATATTGCTATGAAAATTCTAATCCTTTATTTGAAAACGTTACTATTAAAGATAATACTGTAGAGACAACCCCCGTGTATTGTGTTGATAGTGATCCTATATTCATAAATTGTATTATTCATAATAACACAACCTCATCAGACGCTGGAGCTTCGGGTGGTATTACTTTTGCAAGTTGCAATCCAATTATTATAAATTGCTTAATTTATAATAATGAAGCAAATGACTGGATTTGGGGATATGGGGGTGGTCTGGATATAGGAAATGGGATAATAATAAATTTAACAATATGTGATAATTATGCACATACGGATGGTGGTGGTATCCATTCTATAACAAATAATATCATTATAAATTCAATCTTATACAACAATTCTAATAATCAAATTGGAATCACAAATGGTTCAGAATTAACGGTATCCTATTCAGATATACAGGATGGAGAAGCAGGTATAGGAGGTTCTGGCACAATCCACTGGTTAGAGGGTAACATAGATTCTATTCCACAATTTGTTGGTGGAGACCCATTCAGTTATGAGTTATTATCAGGTTCTCCCTGCATAGATGCAGGCAATCCAGATACTACTGGACTAAATCTACCACCAACGGACCTTGCAGGTAATCCAAGAATATACAATGGCAGAATAGATATGGGCGCATACGAATGGCAATTTCCAGGAGTAGATGAACCAGATACATCATTTATAAAAAAATTATATCTTTTTCAGAATAAACCCAATCCATTTAGTTCATCTACTACTATAACATTTATTTCAGCAGATTATGAGAGAATACAGGATTACAAATTAACCATCTACAATGCAAAAGGACAACTCATAAGAACATATAATGGAAGAAAACATAACTTCTGGGTGAAGACGGATATAGTCTGGGATGGAACAGATGAGGATGGAAAGAAAGTAAGTCCTGGTGTGTATTTTTATAAACTGGAATATGGTGATAATGCGGTTACAAGAAAAATGCTGTTATTAAGATAAGATTATACTCCTGAAAAATTTCATATTCTGAGAACACACAAATAATTTTATACAAAGCTAAATTTATAGAATATCTATTTAGTATAAATTCAAATTCTTCTTAGAGAATTAGAGAAAATTTTTTTTACTTGACATAATAATTTTAGAAATTTTATAAAGTCCAAAACTAAATAGACAACAAAAAAATCCATAATCAGAGGATTAAATAAGTAAGTACAAAATTTTGTAATTGCAAAACATAATTTAATTCTTAACATTTGAAAGGCAATTTATGGTTAAAGAAATCGGACGTCTTGACGAGAAGGAAGAAAAAGAACTTCGCTACAAAACTGAAAAAACTCTTAAGTTATTGGATGAATCGCCCAGAAAAGGGAAAAAGAAATTTGAGGAGTTTGCTTCTTGTAAGAATTACTTTGGAAGAATCCTGATTGCAGAAACTGCATCTAATTCACCGCAAAAAGATAAGGTGGTAGAGATAGCAAAATCCTTATTAGATTCAAAGAATTACGCAAAACGCGCAACATCTCTCTTCTTCTTCTATAATTACCTTATGGGCAAGCCAGAGGAAATGATAGAAATTGTCAGCAATTATTATGATTCTATAAAATGGGAAGCAGAAAATATTATGGACCATTTCTGGAAAGAATATCCAGAATTAATGAAATCCAATATGATGAAATGGATTGAAAGTGCTGACGGGAGTAAACGCTCCATATCATTTCACGGCTTAGAAAATATCTCTCAAAAAGACCCACATTTTGTAATGGAATTTATTGAAAGAATTATTGATGACGAAAGCATTGAAGTCCAAAAAAAAATTACACATACTATAATTCAAATCGCGAGAGCACGGCCGGCTGAAGTATATCCTTATCTAAAGGAATGGCTTAAAGATGCTGATAACAAAAGAATTAAGACAATATGGGTCTCTATGAAAAAATTAGCTAATAGTTTAAGAAGCTCTGGAGGGAAAGAAAGAAATAGCGATTTCGCAATTCTTACAAAAGATACAATCAGAGATTGGAAACGCTCCAGTAATCCCAAAATATCTACAATGGGTGAGAAACTAACTCAAATTGTCAAAAATCACAAAAAATATTGAAAATTTACATTTTAAAATTAGTGCGGCATTCTTAACAAGTATCTTTTTCATTCCGCTCTATAGTATTACAAATAGAATCTTTTCATGCCAGAGGCAGATCTCAACCCGAGGCTGATGAGCCTCTGGCTCACGCCTTTGGTGGAGTTTTTTTGAGTAAGAAATTTAACCGTCCCGATATATCGGGACAGAGTAGACGCAAAGGACACAAAGATAATAAAATAACTCGGTGGACTTTGTCCCGCAATGGCGGGATTCTCTTCCGTCTAGGCTCGGCCTAGCCGAGACTGAGCGGTTAGTTGCAGTTTACTGCGCTATGTACTAACTCTTAATTTATCAAAAACTTGATACTTTAGTACATTTCTAAATTTCAATAAAAGATATGAGTGGAAATGGCTAGTAATAATATTAAAGCTCAATCCAATGTTTGAAAATTCTCATTATGGAATCAGTTGATATTCTAATAAAAAACGGACTTATAGTTACAATTAACAAACAGATGGATGTCATCCAAAACGGTGCAATTGCAATAAAAGATGGCAGAATCATTCAAATTCATAAAACAGAAAATTTAGAGAAGGGGTTCTCTGCAAAAAAGATATTTGATGCAGAATCAAAAATTGTTATGCCAGGATTTATTAATGCACATACTCATATACCAATGACATATTTTCGTGGATTGGCTGATGATTTGCCCTTACAGGAATGGTTGGAAAATTATATCTGGCCCGCAGAAGCAAAATTTGTATCAGAAGAATTTGTATATTTAGCAGCTTTACATGGAGCAGCAGAACTTGTCAAAAACGGTATTACAATGTTTAATGATATGTATTTCTTCCCGGAACAAACTGCAAAGGCTGCATCCAAAGTTGGAATTCGGGCTATTGTTGGCCAGGGTATTGTGGACTTTCCAAATGCAAATTATAAAGAACCAAAGCAAGCTTTAGATAATGCAGTTAAATATCAAAAGGAATTCGTTAATAATGAACTAATAAATTTTGCAATTGCGCCCCATTCAATTTATTCTTGTAGCTCTGAAACATTACAACTTGCTTCAGAAACTGCTCAAAAACATAATATGCTCCTGCATATTCATATATCAGAAACTCAAAAGGAAGTTGAAGACTGTTTGAAACAGCATCATAAAAGACCGATAAAGTATTTGAATGACATTGGTTTTCTTGATAGCAATGTTGTTATTGCTCACGGAATCTGGGTAGATGACGAAGAACTAAAAACTTTGAAAAAAAAAGATGTAAGTGTTGCAATCACTACGGAAAGTCATTTAAAGCTTGCCTCAGGTTTTATGCCTATCAAAAAGTATATTGAAAAAGGCATAAATTTGTGTCTGGGAACAGACGGAGTTGCAAGTAATAACAATCTAAGTATGCTTGATGAGATGGATTTTACAGCAAAAATTCATAAAGCTTATAATAAAAATCCCACCATTCTTCCTTCTCCTGAAGTGGTAAAAATGGCAACGCTCAATTCGGCTAAAGCATTAAGGAAAGAATCGGAGTTAGGCTCACTAAAAGTTGGCAAAAAAGCTGATATTATTTTAATTGATACAAATAAGCTGGAGATTCTTCCAATGTATAATGTCTATTCTCATCTTGTGTATACTATATCCAGCAATGCCATTTGTGATGTAATCATAAATGGAAAGTTGATTATGGAAAATCACAAACTGTTAACTGTTGATGAGGATGAAATAATAGACAAAGCAAAATTTTATAAAAATAAAATAAAGGAAAGTTAACTCATTTGTCTTATATTTAGATTGTATTCTAATATTAATTGAATTTTGGGGTTTGTTAAATGCTATCCTGTTTTTTATCAAAAGAAAAAAATTATAGGGTCATTTAGAAAAATGACCCTACAAACTCATTTGATTAATTGTATCAAAAAAAAACTTATGGATTTACATATTCAATAGTTTCAAAAGAAAATGTTGAATCAGGATTTTGAACTACTTTAAATACTTCATAGGGAGTTATAACATCACCATCTTCATCAATATTACAATTACCTGAAGCTCCTTCAAAATTAACATCTCCTGCAAGAACAGCAGATCTCATATTTTCCCATCCATCAAGAGATGATATATCCTGTCCATCAGGATTTGAAATTGAACGAATAGATGAATTAACTTCTTCACGAAAAGCATTTAAATTTCCAATATCAATTGTTAATGAAGCTTTCTCAATAGCTAATGCGAAAAGATATACAATATCATAAAATTGGGCATTATATGAGCTAACTTCTTGTCCGAAATTTTCTAATAACTCGGTTTGAAAATACTGAAAAATTTCAGAAGCCGGATCTGGAGCAGAAATTGTTCCAATTGATTTGGGGTAATCATTCACATCACCTGCAAGTAATTCAGCAGGAGCTTCTGTTAATAGTTCATCTGTTTTTAAAGCATCAGGAATTAAGAATCGTAAAGAATCTAAATCAACCTTTGAATAAATTGAATCAACTTTTGTCAAAAATTCAACATATTCACTATTCATAGAAATTAGCACTGCATCTGGATCATTCTCAAATAATAAATTTAAATTGTTCTCATAATCCGGATCTTGACAAACGAAATTTACAATGTTTGGTTCAATATGCCCAAGTTCGACAAACTTATCTTGAAATACAACAGCAAGTTCTTGAGAATAGAGATCACCTTCTTGAACAGCAATAGCTACGGAACCTATTTCCATTTCATCAGCCTTTTGAGCAAGAACCTGTGATTGAAATTTATCAGCAGGAGCAAGACGTTGGAAATAATTTGAAATATCTGTAAGCTGATTTGCAGTTCCACTTCCAGATATCGTTGGAATGTGCATTGTATCTGCAACATGCAAGACAACCCCTTTTGATGAAGAACTAAATGAAGTAATAAAACCAATCAAATTATCAGTTGAAGCAAGCAAATCTTGTGCTTGTGCAGCAGCGGCTAACTCTCTATCCTCACCGGCTGAGCTTCTTACATCAATTTCTAATTGCATACCATCCAATACACCTCCAGCTTCATTAATTTCATTTAGAGCTAATCTAATTGCATTTTCTCTTAATGGTCCGCTTGAAAAATCCATAGGAAGAATAACACCAAAAGAAATTGTATCAACTTCTTCCTCGTTATCATTCGTGTCACAACTAAAAAATCCAAAAGAAATAATAAATCCAATTAAACAGATTTGTAGAATTTTTTTCATTACATCTCCATTTTTTAATTATTATTTTTAATCTTTCAGGATTAATATTTTGCATACTCACGAAAAGTGAAAATAAATTGTCAAGGTTATAAATAAATTTTCATTGAGGAAATCCAAGTTAAGTTTGGTGAATTCTTGTGAATAAGTTATCTTGAATTTTTCTGATACTTACCTTAAATCCAGAGGTATTTTAAGAATACCTTTCTCTTTTGCTTTCTCAAATGCTTCCAAAACTTTATCAAAAGGATAAACCGCACTAATAAGTGGTTTTACATCAACATATTTTTCAAGCGCCTTCAATGCTGGTACAAATTAAATGCCTGTCAGGGAATGGTCCATTCTTCGTAGCCCCGATTAAATCGGGACGAAGGATGAATCCCGACAGCTCATGTTAATTTTATAAAAATAAAATAAAGGAAAGTTAACTCATTTGTCATTAGTCTCGACTTGTTGGGAAGAAATTAATTTAACCTTCAATTACATATTTAGTAACAATAAGCTTGACAAAAACATAGACCTTTTTTCTTTTATCAAAAAATTTAAGGAAGATTGAAATTATGGTGTATAAAAAGTTTATAATAACAATCTGTCTAACACTATTTTTTGTGACAATTCTATCAGCCAAAGAGCTAACATTTTCATTCAGTTTTGATAAACCTGAAATTAGACATGGGAAGATAGAGACTAACCTTACTTCAAAAATATCAACTCCAGGTGAGCCAATAATTCCTTTCCATTCTGCAAAAATATTACTCCCTTTTGGAGAACAAATATCAAGTGTTAGGGTAAATCATTCAGATTGGCAACTCATTGATAAAGGAGTCTATATTGATTTTGCAAAAACTCCCCATCCAACAAATTCAAATGCGATAACTCCAACTGAAAAAAATATAGCAATCTATTCATCTGACAAACCTTATCCTATTTCAGAATTTGAAGTTTTAAATACAGAACTTTTCGCTGGTCATAGCATAGCAATCATCAATCTGTTCCCAATTAGATATCTGCCCAGGGTTGGAATTATTCAATATTCATCTGAGATGGAATTGAGTGTCATAACAAAATCTGATGAAAAATTATCAAATTATCAATCAAAGATGCTTTGTAATTCAAATTCTATTTTGGAAAGATTAGAAAAATTAGTGGAAAATAATGAAGTATTAAATTCCTATTTTGATAAGGAAAAATCTAAATCTGGAAGGGATAACTTAATTAATCCTGATTATCCGCACGATTATATCATTATCACCGGAGAGAATTTTGTTTCACTATTTGATGACTTTGTAAATTGGAAAATTGGATTCGGTTTGAATCCTGCTGTTTATACAATTCAAGAAATAAATACTGAATATACTGGAACAGATAATGCTGATAAATTAAGAAATTTTATTATTGATGCTTATACTTCCTGGAATTCTTCGGATTATCCACTTGAATATGTGCTCTTAGGCGGAGATGACGAAATCGTCCCTTTACGGAAATTGTATGTTGATGCTGGGGGCACAATTGGTTATATTCCTTCTGATTTCTATTTTTCTGCATTGGATGGTAATTTTGATTATAATGGAAATGGTATTTATGGTGAATATCCTGCTGATAGTGTTGATTTCATCCCTGAAATTGCAATTGGTAGAATTCCGGGTGATACAGAAATTGATTTTAGTAATGCTTTATACAAGATAATGGATTATAAGGAAAATCCAAAACCGGCTCTGGAAAAGGCTTGTATGGTTGGTGAGAATCTCAATTGGAATCCTGTTACCTGGGGTGGTGATTACAAGGACGATATTCTAACTCGTATTCCAGCAAATAACTATCATTTCTATACCCTTTATCAACGAGATGGAACATACTCAGAGCAGGCAGTTGTAAATATGCTTAATAATGGCGTTGGTATTATGAATAATATGGGCCATGCAAATTACTGGATTTTAATGGGAATGAGTCCAAATCAAGCCGACCAATTAATAAACAATGAGTATGGGCTAATGTATAGCCAGGGTTGTCTCCCTGCTGCTTTTGATGAGGGAACAAGCAATGGTAATGAAGCTGTTGCAGAAAGATTAATTATCGCCTCAGGCGGTCCGATGGCTTTTATTAGCAATACCCGTTATGGCTGGTATAGTCCTGGTTCTATTGAAGGTCCATCCCAACAGTTTGACAGAACATTCTTTGATGGCTTATTTGCAGAAGATATCAAACAATTAGGTAATTGCAACAATTATTCAAAAATATCACTCATTAACCAAGCAGATAATCCGTGGATACGATGGTGTTATTACGAACTTATTTTGTTTGGCGACCCTCATACTGAAATTATTACCCTTGATGGCGAGTTTCCTTATGTAACTGCCACTAACATTATTATGAATGATGAATTAGGAGATGGAGATGGTATTGTAAATCCCGGTGAAGATATAAAAATGATTATATCGTTAAAAAACCTTCCTGATTGGCAACCCGCTTACGATGTCTCGGTAACAATGAGATACCAGGGAGATGAACTCACTTTGATTGATAGTATTAGTTATTTCGGTAATATTTCTCCAGGACAGATTTCTATAAATATTTCCAATCCCATTGTTTTTCATGTGGCAGAAGACTGCGGTTATAATGTTCTGGAGTATCAGCTTTATGTAACAGCTAATACTAATTCTTCTTATCCATTTGAAAAAACCTATTCTCATAATATTGATGTTTCTATAGTGCAATATAATTGGCCATTATATCTTGGTTATGAAGTAAAATGCTCGCCTGTGGTTGTTGATTTTGATAATGACAATGAAAATGAAGTCTTATTTGTTGACAGAGCAGGAAAAATTTACTCTATTGAAGCGGATGCAAGCATCTCTGATGGTTTTCCTGTTGATCTTGGTGAAGAAGCATGGTCTTCAATAGCTGTGGGTGATATTGATAATGACCAGCAATATGAAATAGTTTTAACCACCCGATATAATAAAATCTATGCTATTGATAATGATGAATCTATAATATTTGAATATGAAACTGGCGGACAGATGATTTGCACTCCTACAGTTGCGGATTTAGATGGGGATGAAGAATTAGAGATTATTGCACCTTGTTTGGATGGAAAATTATATGTAATTAAAATAGATGGTAGTGATTATCCAAATTTCCCTTACTCTCTTGGTTCACCAATATTTGCAGATGTCGCAGTTGGTGATATTAATAATGATACGGTCCAGGATATTGTTGTTGGTACATTAAATGGCTCATTATATGCCATCTCATCAGAAGGAGTAATTTTGGATGGATTTCCAATAGAAACCGATTCTCAAATTTGGTCTCCTCCCATTATCTTTGATAATAATAGTCGTATAGCTTTTAGCAGTTATGACTACAAAATCTATATTATTGATGGTTATGGTGATATAAAATGTATAAAAGATATATCATCAAATATTTTCTCTTCAATGATAGCTTTTACTCAGGAACAAGATGATGAATTCTTACTTGCATTTAATACTTTATCTGGCGAATTAGAAATAATCAATGAAAATGGTATTACTTTGCAAGGCTGGCCACAAGAAATGGGTACCGGAACAAAAAATAGTCCTGCTGCTGTTGATATAAATAATGATGGAGAAATAGAAATCTTGTCATCAACTACAAACGGAAATATACTTTGTTATTCTCTTAATGGCGAACTTCTTCCGGAATTTCCAATTACTGGTAATTTAATTATAAATTCTTCTTTGACTATTGACGATTTAGATAAAGATGGGGATTTTGAATTAATCTCAGGTACCAATTTAGGTGTAGCTGTGTGGGATTATAAAAATCCAAAAGGTTCCCTAACTCCCTGGACAATGTATAGAGGTAATATTCAACGGACAGGAAATTATAGTGATAACATTACTGTTACTTCTATTGATTCAAATTTTGAATTGAAAAATAAATTCATTCTTTACCAGAACTATCCAAATCCATTCAATCCCGATATAATCGGGACAACAATTTCTTTTCATTTAGATGTGAAGTCACACAAAAAAGCACAGATAAAGATTTATAATATAAAAGGACAATTAGTAAAAAAATTCAAAATTCAAAATTCAAAATTTAAAATTAATGAAGTTGTATGGGATGGTAAAAATGATAATGGGAATCAAGTTTCAAATGGAATATACTTTTACAAAATATTGACAGAAAATTATACCAGTCCAGTAAAAAGGTTAGTTCTTTTAAGATAAAATTTTGGTTTTACATTTTGCTTTTTAACTTTTACCTTTTGCATTTTAGTTTTAATCTTTGGTGCACCCATAGCTCAACAGATAGAGCAACTGACTCTTAATCAGTAGGTTCCGGGTTCGAGTCCCTGTGGGTGTACCATTTTTTGTTATATCTTATTTGTTATGAGTTATACTTGTAAATATACTTTCATATGAAAATCGCTTTCACCACAAAGGCGCAAAGACACAAAGAAAAAAATAAAAACATGATAAATTCATCAAAACTTACACGCTCATTCCTAAGCCCTCCCCAATTAAATTGGGGATTGGGAATGCTTACAAATGCTATTTTCATTCTCCTTTCAGGGTCGGCCAGTCTCCCAATGTATCCATTCTCCGTAGTACTACGAAGGATGAATCGGGAGCCCCGACAGGCGCCCAGACGGATAAAACTTGAATTAAAAATAATCCTAAAAATTGACAAAACATTTTAATGATTTGCAAAATTTAATAAAATGAAAAAAAAATCTATTTTTGGTAAAGAAATCTATCAATATGCAGGAGCCTTGCATGTTCATACCGGATATTCTTTTGATGCCAGTGGCGAAGTTGATGATATAATAGAATCTGCAAAGCAATGCAAATTAGATTTCATAACTATTAACGACCATTTTTCTTTAGGTGCCAAGAAAGAAATTAGCAAAAAACAATATAATGGAATTTATGTGCTGGCTGGATATGAAATGAATGATATAAATAGAAATAACCATTATCTAATATTTTCCGACAAAGAGGGATCTGCCTCCGGCAGAAATACTAATAGAGTTCTTTCCAAATCCCTCTCCGCACAGGAATATGTAAAGATTGTAGCTGAGGATAATGGCTATGGATTTATCGCACATCCGATTGAAAAAAGAAGAACAAAAAAATTAAGAACTTATGAATGGGATGCCTGGGATGCAATAGAATTTGACGGTATAGAAATATGGAATTTTCTGTCTGAATGGACAGACAGTCTTATCTTACCATTTAATCTTATATTCAAAATATTATTCCCAAATTCCGCAATAAAAAAACCATATAAAGAAATTCTAAAAAAATGGGATGAATTCAATATTAGAGGGCTTAAAAAATCTGCAATCGGAAGTTCTGATGCACATGGCAAAACTTACAAACTTGGGCCTTTGTCAATAACCTTTTTGCCGCATAAAAAACTTTTAAAGGCAATACAAACACACATTTGGCTTAGGCAAGAATTAAATAATAATACCCATTACATACAAATATTAAAGGCTCTTAAAAATGGAAACAGCTTTATTGTAAATGTTAGATATGGATACCCGGATAATTTTTACTGCTATCTTTACTCAGAAAACACCAAAAATTTTGCTCTTCCGGGCGAAGAGATTTCTCTATCTGAAAAAAAACTTTATCTTTCTGTCCAGCTTCCGCAAGATTGTTTTATAAAGATTATCTTCAATGGAAAAGTTGTCTATTCGGAACTTACAACCGAAATCTCATTCCCAATTACAAAACCCGGCTTCTATCGGATTGAAGTATACAAAGGACATTACGGATGGATTTATTCTAACCCTATTTATGTCAATTAGTAAATTGGTAAATTAGTAAATTGGTAAATTGGTAACTAGTTCATGAGTTAACCAGTTCACAAATCAAGAAGGTTTTTATGTATAATATTATAGAATTAGATGTATATAATATGGCATTGGAGTTTTCAAATCTAATTTGGGAAATATGTGTAAAATGGGAATCATTTGCAAAAAATACCATAGGTTATCAACTTGTTAGATCAGCTGATTCAATTTCAGCAAATATAGCCAGCCCAGTGTAATTTAATTATGAAGTACTATGTTTATGTGTTAAGGAGTAAAAGAGATGGTAAATACTATGTTGGTTTTTCTGAAAATCTGGAGAAAAGGCTTAAACTACATAGCAAAGGTCAAGTAGTATCAACTAAGTATAGGCGACCGTTAGAGTTGGTTTATTATAAGATTAGTTTTAATAAGGAAGATGCCTTACATAGAGAAAGATACTTAAAAACAACCTATGGTAGAAGATACATAAAAAATCGAATTAAGAACCAAACACAAGGAATAAAAATATGAGTTATTACACTGGGCAAGAAGGATTTGGGAGATTTCCCTACAAAGAAAATCTGAAGTTTTGTTTTTATTCCAGAGGTTCATTGGAAGAAACACAAGATTGGTTAAGAAAAGCATACAAACGAAAACTAATAAGTAGTGATAATAAAGAGGAAATTAAATCCTTCTTATCAATATTTCCTAAAAAGTTTAACGCATACATTAACAAAATAAAGCAATATAAAAACCAGAATAATGAATAAACTAAATAATACCCAACAATATCTTACCAATTCACAAGTTCACCAGTTCACGAGTTTACTAAATTAGAGGTTAATTATGAAAAAACATTATATTGAAAATTTATCTGATTACATAGGAACTGAAATAGTTAGTTTCTTTGCAATTAGCGAAGAATCATTAAGAAAAAGTCGTGCCGGAAAATCATACATCAGAGTAACCTGTATTGATAAAACAGGTCAGATTATTGGTAATATTTGGGATAATGTAAAACATCTGGAATCACAATTTAGTATCGGAGATATTGTAAAAGTAAAAGCATCCGTTGATATTTATGAAAGTAATTTACAGTTAAATATATCTAATATCAGAAAAGCTGAAGAAAGCGAATATGAAATATCAGATTTCTCGCCTGCCACTACAAAAAATATAAATAAATTAACCGAACAATTGTTTCAATATCTTGATTCAATTGAAAATAAATATCTGAATAAATTATTACATCTTTTTTTTGATGATAAGGAATTTTTGAAGAAGTTTACCTCTGCACCAGCTGCTAAATCCTGGCATCATAATAAAATTGGTGGACTTATACACCACACTATAACTGTGACAAATATTTGCGATTCGGTCGTCCCGATATATCGGGATGATGATATTGACCGAGATTTACTCGTATGTTGTGCAATACTGCATGATATAGGAAAAGTGGATGAATACCATCTTAGACCTTTTATTGATTTTACTGATGAAGGAAAACTTGTTGGACATATTGTTATTGGTGATAAAATGGTTGTTGATAAAATTCAACAAATTAATAATTTCCCACCAATGCTAAAGAATAAGATTAGACATCTACTCTTAAGTCATCATGGTGAAAGAGAAAAAGGAGCTGTAGTTTTACCAAAAACAAAAGAAGCAATATTACTTCATTATGCAGATAATATGGATGCTCACTTAATGGGAGTGCAGGATTTAATTGAAAAAGCAAAAAAACAGAACAGGGATTGGACTGAATATAATAACTTGACAAAGAGAGAATATTATACGAAATAGTGTCATTTAATATAAGAAATTAAAAAAATTGCAGGATGCGACAAAACACAATGAAGATAACGCAAATGGATAGCAAAGAAAATAAACAAATAAGCATTTCCCTCTCCGCTTTCCTCTACAATAATAACTTCATAATATCTAACTTAACTAAATTAAAAATATGCAAATGTCAAAATTAGGTACCTGCATATTAAACGCTTGGCTATTTAATAGCCTGTCTCGGCTCCCAATGTACTCGTCGGGGCGAAGCCAAGCCGAAGACAGATAGGGAGACGGGCTAAGAGTTGCAGGAAAAAGAAGTAAATGTCACAAATAGGCCAGAAGTTCTGCTAACCAATAAAAAAACCAAAAACTAACTAAAAGGAGAAAAAATGTTGAAAAAAGTTGACTCAAAAAAGTATGCATTGGTAATGATAGCAATTATTTTTCTGTTATCAGCAATAAGTGTATGGTGTGTTATTCCAAAAGATGCAATGAAAGCAGCCTTAACCCTTGGTGATGCAAATGTTGAATGTGTTGCACAAGGCGATTATACGCCAAAACCATTAGATAACACTGAATTTGTCCCAGCCCAGGATGACAATGAAACGATTATTCTGTGTGGTATGCAAGGCGATTATAAGCCAAAACCCTTAGCCCCAGGGTCTGGAGACTGAGAAATAAAAATTAGTCCGAGATTATGATAGACTTCATTATATTTCATAGACTAGGAATATTCCGCGTTCTGAATTTGGTATTCTGGTTTTATGTTTACAAAAAGAGTCACATCACAGGATTAAATAAAGAAACTGTTAAATATTTTGTTTATTATCTTGCTCTTTTCACTCTCTGGAATATCTTAATGATTGTCAGTGAGTATTCTGGAAGAGTCTATCTTTTTTTCTGGGCTATAGTTAGTATCTTTGAATTGTATCTTGTTATAACCATCCTATTTAAATTGGCAGGGTGGAATTATGCCTGGTTTGCTATTTTAATTCCTGCCCTGCCAACTATTCTGGGGGCTATCTTATCACTAAAATATGGAAGTTATCAACCAGTAAATACAGTTGACTTTTTCAACGCAATAATTCTGGTTATTGGTTCTGTTTTGATTTTAAGACATTTATTATTAAAAAAATCATTTATTGAAAACATTGAAACATTCTTTATTTTTTCAGGTTTTATCTTGTATTTTGGATTAGTAATTTTAACCACCAATGTCTTGGCATTTGGTCCTTTGAAGAACTGGGTCTTTGCACAAAATGCAACTTTAATTGGGCTTATTTATTGGCTTGGGAGTATAATATGTATACGGAAAATCAGATACAGATATTTGTCATAACCTCTTCTATTTTTCTCGGGTTGTTTATTTTAACAACCGTATATCTTATTATTAAGTTAAAATTAAAGGACAATCTTCTTCGGAGGTCAGAGGAGAGGTTGAAAGAGTATTCAGAAGACCTTGAGAAAATGGTGGAAGAAAGAACAAAGCAATTATCAGAATCCGAAGAATCCTATAAACAACTATATAAATTAAATGAAGGGATGGTAGAAAATTCTCCAGCAGGAATAATAAGGCTGGATGCAAAACTCAAGATAAGTTATGAAAATCCTGAAATGAAAAAGATTTTGGGAGTTCCTCCTGGTGAAGAATCAAAAGCTATGGGAATGGATATAAGGGAGCTTTCTTCAGTAAAAAATGCTGGACTCTCATCTATTTTCAATGATCTTTTGGAGGGTAAGGAGATTGCAACTGAAGGGCCTTTCATTTCTGTTTATGGAAAAGAAACTTATATCACGCTAAAAGGCGTTCCCACATTTGAAAATAACAAATTTACAGGCGCGGTTTTACTCATGAACGATATTACGAAGCGCAAGCAGGCTGAGGAAGAATTAAAAAATAAATTAAATGAGCTTAAGATTTATTACGATGCTACTATAGGACGAGAGGCTCGTATCATTGAACTGAAACAAAAGGTGAATGAGCTATTACAACAACTTGGCAAAGAGAAAAAATACGGGGTGTAACGCTAATAATTTCTTCCTGCCTCTGCTCTACCTTGCCAAAACTTGACAATTTAACTTATAACCTTTCAAAATATCAAATAACCGTAGAAATAAAAATAACCTTCACATAAAGATTCGGACAAAATAAATTAAAAATTTCGCTATTTAGTGGTTTTTATTACTACCTTCGTAGTTCCGATATTTCGGGACGGAGAACAGGCTATGAACCTCGTGCTACATTTACCCCGTTAGATAATTATTATATATAATATTTTTGAAACATTCTATAGAATAGATATCTAACGGGGTTTACGGGCAGACACTAATTCTTAGCTTATAAAATTTTCTATGTAATTATCACTACTTTTTCTTGACCATTAAAAAACATTTATTCCATTTGTATAAAATTAATCTAAGAACAGAGGAGCACAGATAAAATTTTTATAATTAAATTTCCTTGCTCTCTGCAAAGACTCATTCATTAAGGAAGTGATATGAAAATAAAAATAACTTTCCCGGATGGCTCAAAAAAAGAATATGAAAAAGGGATTACTCCTTTGCAAATTGCTGGAGAAATTAGTAAAGGGCTTGTAAAGGAAATTGTCTCTGCCAAATTAGATGCAAGAGAGATAGACTTAAATTATACGATAAAAAACAATGCTTCTATAATCTTTCATAAATTCAAAGATGAAGAAGGACGAAAAGTCTATTGGCACAGCACTGCCCATATTATGGCACAAGCGGTTAAGCACCTTTATCCAGATGTAAAAATCGCAATCGGACCAGCAATAGATAATGGTTTCTATTATGATTTTGATAAAGAGACGCCATTTACAGATAGTGACTTAAAGAAAATTGAAGAAGAAATGCGAAAAATTATCAAAGAAAATTTCTATTTTGAAAGAAGGGAAATATCTCGTGCCAAAGCACTTGAACTTTTTGAACGACAGGATGAAAATTACAAAATAGAATTGATAAATGAACTGCCTGCTTGTGAAACAATCTCTATCTATGTTCAAGGTGATTTTGTGGATTTGTGCAGAGGACCACACCTTATATCTACGAATAAAGTCAAGGCATTCAAACTATTAAAGGTATCTGGTGCATATTGGCGAGGAGATGAGAAGAATAAAATGCTTCAGCGAATCTACGGAATCTCATTTCCAACAGAAAAAGAATTGAAAGCTCATTTGCTAAAATTAGAAGAGGCAGAAAAACGAGACCACAGAAAACTCGGAAAAGAGTTGGATTTATTTGGTTTCTATGAAGAAGTCGGTGCTGGATTGGTTCATTGGCATCCAAAAGGTGGAATAATTCGTGATATTATTGAGGATTTCTGGAAAAAAGAACATTACAAAGCAGGCTACGATATTGTCTATACACCACATATTGGAAAAGCCAATCTGTGGAAAACAAGTGGTCATCTTGATTTCTATTATGAAAGTATGTATGCTCCAATGAAAATTGATGAACAGGACTATTTCATCAAGCCGATGAACTGCCCATTCCATATTATGATTTATAAGTCAAAATTACGAAGTTATAAAGAACTTCCTATTAAATATGCTGAACTCGGTACTGTTTATCGGTATGAACGTTCTGGTGTTTTACATGGCTTAATGAGAGTTAGGGGATTCACTCAAGATGATGCGCATATCATTTGCACACCAGAGCAACTTGAGGATGAGGTTGTAAAATTATTGGATTTTTCCGTCTTTTTCCTTAAATCATTCGGATTTGACAGATATGACATATTCCTTTCAACCAAACCCGATAAATGTGTTGGGAAAGATAAGGATTGGGAAAAAGCAACTAAGTCTTTAAAGAAAGCATTAGATATTTCAAAGCTACCTTATAAAATTGACCCTGGTGAGGGCGTATTCTACGGACCGAAGATTGATATAAAAATAAAAGATGCTCTTGACCGTTCCTGGCAATGCACCACGATTCAGTTTGACTTCAATCTTCCTGAGCGCTTTGATATGACTTACATTGGAGAGGATAATTCTGAGCATCGTCCATTTATGATTCACCGCGCTTTGCTCGGCTCTTTAGAAAGATTCTTTGGCGTTCTGATTGAGCATTATGCTGGAAACTTCCCTCTATGGCTCGCTCCAGTTCAAATAAAAATCATTCCAATCAGTAATAACCATTTTGATTATGCAAAGAAAATCCTTGTTGAATTAATTGATTCAGATATTCGTGCTGAAATTAATCTGCAAAATGAAAAAGTAGGATATAAAATCCGTGAAGCAGAAAAAGAAAAAATTCCATATATGATTATTGTTGGTGATAAAGAGGTTGAAAATCAGAATATTTCAGTGCGAAAACATCTGAAAGGAGATCTGGGAGCACTTGGTTTGTCTGAATTTGTTAAAAAATTGAAAAAGGAGATATTAGAGAAAAGCAAAATGTTCGAACATCATTCCGTCTTGGCTCCCGATATACCGGGAGACAGATTATAATGGTGTTTAATTTGGAAAAATATGATTATCGACCAGAATGTCTTTATAATAAACAAACAGGATTGCAAATCCTGCCCGTCTTGGCTCGGCGCTAAGCCGAGACAGGTTGGATCCAGCTCCTTTAATGAACAAATATTTATCTAAGCCTAATCCAAACTTACTAAAACCAATTCCACGAAAAATTGGCAGACAGAATATTGGCTGGGATACGAAAAATATCCCTTTCTCAGGTATAGATATATGGAATTGTTATGAATTTTCATTCTTAGAAAAATCAGGCTTACCTTTCGCTGGAATTCTTGGAATTGAATATCCTTCTGATACAGAATTTCTAATTGAAAGCAAATCGCTAAAATTGTATCTGAATTCTTTCAATATGGCTGTTTTTGACAATTATAATGAGGTAAAAAAAATAATTGAGAATGATTTGAAATCCGCCTTGAACTCAGCAAATATAAAACTTATTATTACAATTTATGAAGATTTTAATCAAAAATTTAATCTTTCCAAAAAGTTCAAATGTATTGATGAATCAAAACCTAAAAATCCTTTTCAGTATGAAGTAAATCCAGATTTACTCCAGGCAGAACAGGCAGAGAAAAAAGAACATTTCTTGATGTCAAATTTACTTAAATCAAACTGTCCAATTACAGGACAGCCAGACTGGGGAACAGTTTACATATATTATCTTGCTGATAAAAAACAGATTACAGAGGAATCACTTTTACAATATATTGTTTCATATCGCAATCATCAAGAATTTCACGAAGTATGCTGTGAAAGGATTCTTTTTCATCTTATTAATAAAATTCAGCCTAAAAAAATTGTGGTTCTTTGTAAATATAATCGGCGCGGTGGCATTGATATAAATCCATTAAGAGTGTATCCGAAAGAAAAAGAATTTGTAAAAAATTTACCAACTGAGCTTAAAAAAATATTATATTTAAGAGAATTTCGGCAATAATATTGTTAGCCACAGAGACACGGAGACACAGAGATTCTCTAATAAATTTTATTATAAGTGGAATAATAATAGGGAGTTCTGTTCGCCAAAAAGCTTGGTGGATCCGCCTTTGACAGGAAACGAGAAGCGAAGACAAGCACTCCAAATTAAGAGAAGATGGAAGAAACTGATATAGAGTATTTAAAAGAAGCATTTAACTTAGCAGAAAAAGCCAGAGGAAAAACCTCGCCAAATCCTTTTGTTGGTGCGATTATTGTTAAGAATGGGAAAATCATTGGCAAGGGATACACACAACCAGCAGGAAAAGACCACGCTGAAATCCAAGCATTAAAACAAGCCAGGAAAGATACAGAAAATGCAACAATGTATGTAAGCCTTGAACCGTGTGTCCACTTTGGAAAAACTCCTCCTTGCACTGATGCAATTATAAAAGCAAAAATCAAAAAAGTAGTAATTGGTGCAAAAGACCCAAACCCATTTGTTAACGGAAAAGGTATTGAAAAACTCAAATCAGCAGGAATAGAAGCTATATCTGATGTGATGCCAGAAAAATTTAAAAAACAAAACGAAGCCTATATCACATACATAACAAAAAAGCGTCCATTTATTATCGCGAAAGCAGCAATCTCTCTTGATGGAAAAATGGCAAAAGAAAATGGAAATTCAAGATGGATTTCCTGCAAAAAATCACGAAAAACTGTGCACAAAATTCGCAATGAAGTGGATGCAATCTTGAGCACAGTAAATACTGTTAATGCAGATAATCCCCAATTCACAGTTCGGTATAATATCAAAAACCCGAAACATCCAATAAGAATTATTCTGGATTCTCATCTAAATATAAATCCGGATTCTTATGTGGTTCAATCTACGGATAAAATCCGCACTATTGTTGTAACGAGTCATGAACCAAGAAACGAAAGGATGGACTTCTTGCTTTCAAAAAAAGTGGAAATCTGGCAGGTAAATGAAGAAAATGGCTTTCTAAATCTGCATCAAATTATGGATAAATGTTACACAAATGAAATCTCTCAAATAATGGTTGAAGCAGGTCCAACTCTGATGACAAATCTGTTGAAAGAGAAATTAGTTGACAAAATTTTGCTCTTTGTAGCTCCTAAAATCTTTGGAGGAAGCGATAAATTTCTCTGGTTCAAATCATTTGATTGCGAAAAGTTTCAAATTGGAATTGATTTAACTGATGTATCTTGCAAAAAAGTAGACAAAGATATAATGATTAAGGGTTATCTGAATTATGGAAAAATTAGTTAATCGCTGTTTTGGTTGTTCAGAGATAAATCCTATCGGGCTAAAGTTAAGATTCTCTTATAAAGATGATGAGGCAATTACAAAATGGGTCCCAAAAGAAGAATATCAGGGTTGGCCAGGTATTTTGCATGGTGGAATCACAGCGACCATACTTGATGAAGTAATGGCAAAGTTAATTGAACATAAAGGAATCTATGCAGTAACAGCAGAAATGAATGTAAGATATGTCAAAAAAATTGAGATAGGAAAAGAACTTTTTGCAAAGTCCTGGTTTGAAAAGCAATCCCCAAAAATATTTTATGTAAAAGCAAAAATTCAAAATAAAGATGGAGAGGTTTTAGCAAAGGGAAGTGGGAAATATTTTAGGGTAAGGATTTAAAATTATATGGAATCATTAGATTATAAAAAAAGGAAATACCTCTCAGCGATTGAATCCGCTAAATATCTTAATATATCTGTAAGAATGCTTCATGACTTTGTAAAAATGCAAACTATAAAAGCACAAATTTCTGCAAGTGGCCAGATGCGTTTTGACTTGCGAGAATTGAAGAAGTATGAACAAAACTTGAAATCAGAACCAAAAAAGAGAGAAATACATATCGAAGAATTAAATGTTATTAAGATAAATGAAACAACCCAAA
>Ga0315541_1001461_pt1 | contig 21878 bp, 15 predicted proteins | sample SalMarSW160190MG_FD_203095 | JGI IMG/M metagenome (GOLD analysis project Ga0315541, IMG submission 203095) | Salt marsh sediment microbial communities from the Plum Island Ecosystem LTER, Massachusetts, United States - Salt Marsh Sediment SW1601-190 ...
TGGTTGGCCTCGGCATCGCCGGCCTAGCCATTGGCTTCGGCGCTCAGTACTTGATAAGAGACCTCATCGCTGGCACCTTCATCATCTTGGAAAACCAGTACAGGGTGGGTGATGTGGCCAGGGTAGCCGATATTGCTGGGCTGGTGGAGGAAGTAACTTTGAGAAAGACTGTGCTCCGTGACCTGGATGGCATAGTCCACCATGTGCCCAATGGTGAGATCAGGACAGCCAGCAACTTCACCAGACACTTTGCCAGGGTCAATCTCGATGTCTCGGTAGCATATGACACTGACCTCGACCACGCCATAAGCGTGATAAACCGAGTGGGCAAAGCACTAGCTGAGGATGCAAAATGGCGTAAAGTAATCAAAAGTCCTCCCCAGGTGCTGAGGGTTGATAATCTGGGCGACTCCGGAATAGATATTAAGATTTTGGGTGATGTTAAGCCTATGGAGCAGTGGGCAGTAATGGGGGAGTTGAGGCTGCGCATTAAGAAGGCCTTTGACGCTGAGGGTATAGAAATACCCTGGCCCCATACCAAAGTGTATTTTGGCAATCCTTTACCAGATTTTCCTAAGAAGAAGGACTAGTCTCACGAAGTATTCCCAGCCTGCTGCTTTTTGTAAAAATTCCCGACACAGAACCCTTTCCCTGGCTCAGGAATGAATAGATAAGATATTCATAATGTAGAGGCAAACTTTAAGGGCCTTATCTTAAACGGGAACTCCAACCTCATGATATTGGGGAGGTCGGGAGTAAGGTAATATCCATGAACCGTCTCTTCAGTATATTCATCGTGGGACTCTTTGCATTGCTAGGAGCAGCTTTTGTTTTCTCTTGCTTAAATTTTATGGGATGCTCAGTTCCTGGTAATTCGGATGGTATTCCAGTCTATACATATAATATAGTCAATACTTACCCCCATGACCGCAATGCTTTCACCGAAGGACTGGTTTTCGAAGATGGCGTTCTATATGAGGGAACAGGGCGTTTTGGACAATCCACATTGCGTAGAGTGGAATTGGAAACCGGAGACATCCTGCAAATTCGTGAGCTATCAGCTCAGTTTTTCGGTGAAGGCATAACCATTTATGAAAACAAGATCATCCAGTTGACCTGGAGATCCAATATCGGGTTTGTCTATGACAAAAACAGTTTTGAGTTACTACAAGAGTTTAATTATTCAACTGAAGGCTGGGGCATTACGCATGATGGAGAGCGCTTAATCATGAGCGACGGTACGTCAACATTACATTTCTTGGACCCGCAGACCTTTGAAGAAATCGGTCAGCTTGAGGTCTTTGACAACGATGATCCCGTAACCAGACTCAATGAATTGGAATACGTCCAAGGGGAAATCTATGCCAATGTCTGGCAAACGGACCAGGTCGCAAGGATTGCACCCGGGACAGGTCAAGTAGTTGGGTGGGTAGATCTGGCAGGACTCCTAACCGCAGAAGACCTTAGCGAGCCGGTTGATGTTCTCAACGGCATTGCGTATGATGCAAAGACTGATCGCTTGTTTGTGACTGGAAAGTTGTGGCCTAAACTCTTCGAGATTGAACTGATTTCTCCAGGATAATTGACGATTCTCTCTTTCAAGCTAAGTCACTGCCTGACCAGTGCTAGCACTACAAGATTCTTCGGTCTCTTTCCCTTCGGTATGCCCAGGGCTTTGGCTTAGGCGCTTCTCAAAATGACAAAAGAACTAAAGAGAAGGCTTTTTCTATTTCCTAAACTACTCCTCCAGTAAGCCATTATCCTGGTAGGAGTGTTTCTCAGTACAAAAATTACCGACACACTTGACAATAACTATTGACTAGTTTATAATGCAAAGTACCTAGTAAAACGATGTAGTTTTTAAAAAACCGAGGATTACCCGGAGCCGATGAGCGATTGGGGATAGTGTAGGTGACATGAACTCCTGAGGGTAATTCGAGGACAATACTGAATGAGGGAGCCACATACACTACGTCGCTTAGGAGATCTGGCCCGAGCCATTGCTTATCGCCAAGCTTTAATCAAACATGAGTGCTGGCCCCGCGCCAAGCTTGAGGAGTTACAGCAGCGCCGGCTAGCCAAGCTTATTGACTGGGTAACTCAACGGTCTCCCTTCTACCGCGAGTTATGCAGCACACACCGGATAAGTCAGCCCTATAGTCTCCAAGACTTTCCTATTATGGACAAAAAAACCTACATGAAATACTTCGACCAAATTGTCACTGACCCCCGGTTGCGCCTCTCCCAACTACAAGAACACATGGCCCACGTTTCTGGGGACGAGTATTACCTGGGCGAGTATCGTGTGCTTACTACGGCGGGTAGCTCCGGGCGTAAAACGGTGATGGTATTCAATCGGAAGGAATGGAGTATTCAGGAGGCGGCAAGCATGCGGATTGCAGGCATGATGGGAGCGGTCCCCTTCTCAAGGAGACGCCCCACGATTGTTACCATCGGCTCTCCCAGCCCTCTGCACGACAGTTATCGCCTCCCCCTAAGCATGGATATCGGCCTTTACCGTTTTCACGTGCTACCGGCTACTGCTCCTATCGAAGAGGTGGTTCAGCAGTTAAATTTAATTCAACCCCATATCCTTCGGGGTTTTCCATCCATGCTCGGGCTGCTCGTGACAGAACAGCTTCAAGGGCGCTTGCATATCAATCCCTGTAGTATCGCTGGTGGCGGCGAACCGCTGCCAAGCGAATTGAGAAAGCAGCTCCAGGCTGCGTGGCAAAGTTCTATCTTTGACATCTATGGCACTCAGGAGGGACTCCGCGCTATGGAGTGCAACCCTGGCCAAGGGATGCACATCTTCGAAGATTTAGGCGTTGTTGAGGTGGTGGATGAGGACAACCGCCCTGTGCCCGACGGGACTCTGGGACACAAGATTCTGTTCACCAGTCTCTTCGGCTTCACTCAGCCCGTCATCCGCTACGAAATATCTGATATGATGGTACTGGCTCCGGAGCCGTGCCCGTGTGGCCAGCCATTCCGACGTATTATTGCCATCAACGGGAGGAATGACGATGTTCTCTACCTTCAAGGTCGAGCGGGGAGACAGATTGCCGTTCATCCTGTCCATTTTTGGAACGTTCTGGAAAGCTTCGCTAATATACGGCAGTACCAGGTGGTCCATGAAGCGGACGGCATCTGCTTGCGACTGATGTTCGAGGAAGGCAATGGAAACACAGCTCATAGCGTCATGGAACAACTGGCACGGAAGTTACATACCCTGGGCGTTGATTGCCCGTCTATTCGTGTTGAACTGGTGACCACGCTGGAAGACCGCTCCCGTCATATGGGGAAGTGGAAGAACATCATCTCCAACGTAAACCAGTCAATGCAATAGCCGCGGATTATTAGCGGCCGGATTGCCGGGCGTTCCAGTGAGTTATGCCTGCAGATGCTGCGTGATTAGGCGGTGAAAATAAGTTCCCAAGGTGATACATGGCATCTCTTTTATTAGGAGTTATTATACGGGCTATGTTGCCCATCATAAACAAAGTTCACGCAATAGCCCTCGGTATCAAGCCTCTGGAAAGAAACAACATCATCTGCACTGAGGTAAGACGTCACAAGGGCTGTTCTATCAAGCTGGAGGACGGTTGTGAGGTTAAGCCTGGCGACCCTGTCATCAAACTACATTTGAATAATGCTTGGATTGCCGAGGGATGGAGGTCAAGCTCAGGGTCAGGGATGAGGGGCTTCCCGCGGGGACTCTTCTACTACTTCAAGGACGGCTTGCAACTCCTGGCTACAGAAGTAGCCGATGGGAAATATGGTGGCATTGTTGCAGTATATGGCTGGACTGCCTTTCATTTGCACGCTGGCCGGTTGGGATTCCAGGTCATCGATTTGCCGAACACACTGAGGATAAAGCTGGCTCAACTCCACATCACCGCGCTAATGCAGGCCCATCATATCCCCTGGCTTAAGAGGCCTACCACCTCTCGTAAATCCGTGAAGGTTAAGGCGGTTTGGCTCTCCCGAACCGAACTCTTGAGAATACACGGCTCGGTCTCGTGATGCTTCTGTCTTAATGACGCGAAGGCTAAGGGCGAACCTGGCCGCTGCCTATGATAATCCACTTATAGCTGGTTAGCTCTTTCAATGCCATAGGACCACGGGCGTGAAATTTCTGGGTGCTTATGCCTATCTCAGCACCTAAGCCAAACTGCCCCCCGTCGGTGAAACGGGTGCTGGCATTGGCATAGACACAGGCGGCATCTACTTCATTGAGAAAGCGCGTTGCTGCCGAATGGTCTTCGGTAACGATAGCTTCGGAGTGCCCTGAGCCATATTTCTCGATGTGCTTTAAAGCTTCATCCAGCGAGTCGACCACCTTGATAGCCGCTTTCAGCGACAGGTATTCCTTTCCCCAGTCCTCATCTACAGCCGGGACTAGTTTCAGGGACGAAATGGGCTTAAGTATGGCCAGGGCTCGCTCGTCGCAGTGCATTTCCACGCCGGCTTTAGCCCACTCTTTGGCAATAGCAGGCAGGTAAGTTTGAGCAATCTGATTATGAACTAAGATGCAATCGAGAGCATTGCATACGGTGGGGCGCTGGACTTTGGCATTGTAGGCGATGGCGACGGCCTTATTCAGGTCAGCACTCTTGTCCACGTAGGTATGGCAAACACCTATCCCGCCGGTAACCACGGGCATAGCGGCATTCTCCGAGACAAGCTTTATCAAGCCAGCACCGCCACGAGGAATCATCAAGTCAATTATTTCCTTCATCTGGAGCATTTGGTTGACTAAAGCCCGCTCTGTGGACTCAATAAGTTGGATTGCTCCGTCTGGCACGCCGGCTTGGTGGCAGGCCTCCTGGGCTACCCTGGCTAAGGCAGTGTTGGAATTTATGGCTTCCTTGCCACCCCGAAGGATGACGGCATTGCCTGATTTAAGGCACAGGCTTGATATGTCTATGGTAACATTGGGGCGGCTTTCATATATAGCACCGATAACTCCCAAGGGGACTCGCCTCTTGCTTATCTGCAAACCATTAGGCAAAGTTCGCATCTCGCACACCTCGCCCACGGGGTCGGGCAGCGCCGCCACTGTTTTTGTGTCCTGAGCCATGCCTTCCAGGCGGGATGGCGACAACATGAGCCTGTCCAGCATGGACTCGCTCATCCCCGAAGCTTTAGCCTCATCGTAATCAATCTTGTTGGCTGCCAGTATTTCGTCCTTTTTATCAATAAGAGCTTCAGCAATATTGAGCAAAGCCTTGTTCTTAACTTCGGTGGAAAGAAAAGCCAGCTTCCTCGAAGCTACCTTAGCTGCCTTTCCCTTTTCTTCCAGTTCTTTTACGGCTGATTTCATAGTTTTTTACCCCTTTATATATGGTAACCCTATCTCTTTGTCCCATCCTCTTGGGCAGAGAAAGGAAAGCTATTTTGGAGAGGGGAAGGTCCCTCTTTAACTTTCCTTTTTAGCAGGTACGTTTCATCCCTCCCTTACTGTTTATAGTATCACCATATTATTCCTATGAACCGCTTCGTCACCATAGTCGTAGCCGAGGAGGCTCTCGATTTTATCGGAGTGCTTCCCTCCGATGATAGCTAAATCAGAAGAGCTATAATTAGAAATGCCATAGCCAATGTGTTTGCCTTTCTCGTCCAGGATATCCACAATATCGCCGCGATGGAACTCGCCCTCAGCTTTTATCACCCCCGCAGGGAGCAGGCTCTTATTGTGCTCCTTGAGGGCTGAGACAGCGCCTTTGTCCACCGTGACCTTGCCTTTGGAAGCCAGCCCGCTGAGCATCCACCTCTTTTTGCTCTCCATCTTATTCACCTGCGTAGGAAAGAAAGTGCCTGCGTCTTCTCCCTGGCTAATCCTCACCAGTATGTCAGTTTCTCGCCCATCGGCAATGATTACGTTTACACCTGAACAGGTAGCTAGCCTGGCTGCCTCAATCTTGGTGGTCATGCCGCCAATTCCCTGGCGACTGGCAGTGTCACTAGCTATGCGTTCGATTTCGGCGTCAATCTTGTCCACCCGGCGAATAAGTTGGGCTTGAGGATTGCAACGTGGGTCGGCAGTGTATAAGCCACCAATGTCGGTGAGCAGTGCTAGAAGGTCAGCATCAACCAGGTTAGCCACCATGGCGGAAAGGTTATCGTTATCCCCGAATTTGAGCCCTTCAATCTCGTCAATGGCGACAATGTCATTCTCATTGACAATGCAGATTATGCCAAGCTCGATAAGGGCCAGTAAGGTATTACGAGCATTAAGATAGCCACTGCGGTCAGAGAGGTCTTCCTTCGTGAGCAATGCCTGGGCTACGGTTATATCATACTGGCTGAAAAGTTGTTCATAGGTATACATGAGGTGGCTTTGGCCCACCGAAGCCAGGACTTGTCTAAAAGGAGTGTTCTTGCGTTCTGGAACTTTTTTAAGCTTCTGCCTTCCCGAGGCAATAGCTCCGGAAGATATTATTATTATCTCCTTCCCCTGGCGGTGAAGTCGGGCTATCTGCTCCACCAAACTTGACATAACTTGCAAGTCGAGATGGTCAGTGCCCGAGGTAAGAAGGCCTGTGCCGAATTTAGCCACTATGCGATGGTAAGACATTAGTATAAATCTAGCAGTTTTCACTCCTACTGACAACTCAGGCAAGGAAGAAGCAAGACATTCAGGCAATCGAATCCGCCGCGGTAATTGGTGGCCTGGAGTGGTATGCTATAATCTGTGCTGCTCCCTTGCTACAGAGTAAGAAAGGGCACATGTGACGGGCTCTGGCCATTGCCCGTGGGATTGAGTCGAAAGTATGAAAACCTTAGTTCAATGTGATTTCGACGGTACAGTTACCGAAGAAGATACTAGCTTCTTCCTTTTAGATGCCTTCGCTCAGGGAGATTGGCGACGATTGCTGCGAGAGTATAAGGAGCACAAGATATCTGTCGGGGAGTTCAATACCAAGGCTTTTGCCATGGTTAAAGCTGATAAACCTACGCTACTTGGGGCGCTAAAAGGCAAGATTAAGGTGCGAGCTGGATTTCACGAACTGGTGAATTACTGCCTGAAAAAAGGCTTTAGATTGGTGATTGTGAGTAATGGCCTGGATTTCTATATCGAGGCCACACTGAAAGACCTTGGCTTGAAGAACATCGAGATGCATGCAGCGCAAGCTTCCTTCCACCCTGAAGGAATGGAAGTTCAATATGTGGGGCCGGATGGCAAGAGATTAGAGGATGGCGTTAAGGAGGCATATACCAAATTGTTTCTAAAGCTGGGGTACAGGGTAATATATGTAGGGAATGGCGATTCCGATTTTGCTCCAGCAAAATACGCTCACCATGTTTTTGCCACGGGCGAGCTGCTGGCATACTGCAGAGAGAACAACCTTAATTATAAGCCTTTTGAAAACTTCATTGACGTCGTTAGGGACATAGACCTTCTGTAGCCGTGTTCCTCGAATTTCTACGATTCCACACAGACTTAAATTCCCCGCTTTCAATCATCGGCAGCATCACATCTACTACACTGACATCGTACTTTGTTCCCCTGCCATTTTTGAGCTCTTTTAGAATATCCGTCGTGGTCCTTGCTGGCCGATAAGGACGATGGGAACTCATAGCTTCCACAACATCGCAGACGGCGAGAATGCTGACTTCCAGACTTAGCTTATCCCCTGTGATACCGTCAGGATAACCCGAGCCATCTAGCCGTTCGTGGTGTTGCAGTGCTACGTCGGCTACTGGCCAGGGAAGATTTGCATCCTTCAATATGTTATAACCTTGTTTCGTATGGGCACGGATAAGAGCCCATTCTTCCTCAGCTAGTTCACCCGGCTTGGTAAGAATACTTGTGGGGATGGAAATCTTGCCGATGTCGTGGAGCAATCCGTAGAGGTAGAGCCTCTCAACTATATCCTCAGCCAAACCCATGTTCTCACCTACAAGACGAGCCAGTTCAGCTACTCTTTGCTGATGCCCCGCCGTATAGGGGTCGCAAGATTCAATTACACGAGAAACGGTTTTTGCCAGATTGATAAAAGAACTCTTCAGTTGTTCTGCCGTTTTATTGCGCTCGGTGATGTCTCTGTAAGCCCCTTGAAATCCTACGATTGTGCCTTTTCTCTTGATGAAATTTAAATACTGCTCTATCAGTATCCTTTTGCCATCGTTCCTGAAAATTTCATGCACTATGCTGGATATAGGTTCATCTGCGCTCAGTATCTTCTCTACTTGTTTGGAAAGATATTCCCTACTTTCTGGAGGGAGAATGTTTGTTGGCTTCATCTCGGTTAATTCTTCCAGACAGTAGCCACACAGTTTCTCAAGCGCCTTATTACCCACTAAAATATTGTCTTCGATGTCCGCAGAAAAAACTGCTTCCAAGGAATTCGCAAAGAGGTTGCAATAACGTTCTGCGCTTTCCATGAGCGCCTGCTCCATTTGTTTGCGCCCGGTGATGTCCTTTCCGATGGCAAGTCCCACAAATTTGCCGTTTTGCTGCCAAATGGATAAAGACAATTCAATAGGGAATGTAGAGCCATCTTTTCTCAATGCTTCAAATTCGATGGTTCCTGTCCCCCCGCAATTTCCGCCCAAGAAAGCCCTCAGTTCTTTTGTGTGACCCTCTCTATGTTGCTCCGACATCAACTTGGTTACTGGCTGGCCCAGTATCTCGTCGGTCGAGTAGCTAAAAATTTGTTCTGCACCTTTATTCCAGAATATTATTGTCCCTTTGCGATTCAATCCCAGTATGGCATCCCGGGAGGATGCTACGAGGGCCTTGTATATCTCTCCAGTTCTAGGTAGCGCTTCTAACTCTTTGTGCAGTGGTTCTGTTTCTTTCATGAGCGATTTTTCTTCTTACCACCATACCTACTTCCTTCCCTATTCTGGCTAAAAATTCAGGCTCCACTTATAAACGAATATGGTCAACTATACCAAATACATCAATCCGTTTGCAATAGGAATTTGGTCGTGAAGATGATAGGAAGTTAGTCTCAGCTTAAAGTCTATGCTATCCAAGTAATTGGGCATATGCCCAATCTGTAATACTAATCACATGAATCCTGCTTCCAGGCAAGGGATATTCAAAAACGTAGTACGAGGATTTAGCCTCGCACTACCCAATTTGCCAAAATTCAAAGATGTCACGATTCCAACTGCGAGGCGATTCCTTTCATGGCCTCGATTCCCAGGCTGATGAACTCTTCCAGCTCCAGTCCGATTTCCTGACACTGAGCCACTTGCTCCCGATTGACTCCAGCAGCAAAGCTTTTTTCGCGAAAGCGTTTCATTACCGATTTAGTGGTCAATCCGCTTAGTTTATCGGGGCGAACCAGAGCGGCCGCGGTGATAAGCCCGCTCAGGGGGTCAGCACAAAAAAGGGCCTTATCCAATTTCGTTTCTCGGGGAACGCCATGAGCTTCGTTATGGCACAAAATAGCATGGGCCATAGTCTCACTGGCTCCAAGCTCATGGGCAATGTCAGCGCTCAATTTGCTATGGCTACTCATATCACCTTCAACCAGTTCCATATCTATATCGTGGATGAGCCCGGTAATGCCCCACTCATCTTCATCCTCCCTCAACTTCTTGGCCAAAGCCCGCATAATAGCCTCGGTGGCTAGCATATGCTTAATCATATTCTTATCCTGGACATTTCCATGGATGGAATCAAGAATTTCGTCCCTGTTGGGCATTGATGTCATGTCAATACCTTTTCCCGCTGCGTTAATAATATAGCACGTAGATATTGCCCGGTGAAAGAGGCATCGTTTCGGGTCAATTCCTCAGGCGTGCCGGCATCCACAAGGTAGCCACCATCGTCACCAGCTCCAGGACCAAGGTCAATGACCCAATCGGCGTTTTTGACCACATCCAGGTGGTGCTCAATGACAATTACCGTGTTTCCGTAATCCACCAGGCGCTGTAGCACCTTCAGGAGATAAGCAATATCTGAGAAGGAAAGGCCGGTAGTCGGCTCATCCAGTATATAAAGCGTTTTGCCTGTGGAGCGGCGGGATAGCTCAGTAGCTAGTTTTACTCGCTGGGCCTCGCCTCCGGAAAGGGTCGGTGCTGGCTGCCCCAGGCAAATATACCCCAAACCTACATCCCGGAGGGTTTCCAGCTTGTTTTTGATTTTAGGGAAGTGATCAAAGAAGAGCAAGGCTTCGTCCACTGTCATGTCCAGGATTTCGGCGATGTTTTTCCCTTTAAAGTGGATTTCCAGCGCTTCACGGTTATATCTTTTCCCCTTGCATATCTCGCAGGGAACAGTGACATTGGGCAGAAATTGCATCTCAATCTGGACATAGCCTGCCCCCTGACAGGCTTCGCACCTCCCCCCCTTTACGTTGAAAGAAAAGCGTCCTTGGAGATAACCACGCATTCTGGCTTCAGGAACAGCGGCGAAAAGTTCTCGAATAGGGGTGAATGTCCCGGTATAAGTGGCGGGGTTGCTTCTCGGGGTGCGACCAATCGGTGATTGGTCAATGTTAACCACCTTATCAATGTACTCAGTGCCCAGAATGCCATCGCACTCGCCTGGTCTCTCCTTAGCCCGGTAGAAGAGGCGGGCCAGCCTTTTATACAGGACTTCGTTAATGAGAGAGCTTTTACCGCTTCCGGAAACACCGGTGACGCAAACAAACTTGCCCAGGGGAATATGGACATCGATGTTTTTCAGGTTATTTTCCCTGGCGCCCTGGACCACTAGCTCTTTTCCCGAGCCAGAGCGACGCTCAGGTGGAAGGGGAATTTGCCTCGTCCTGCTGAGGTACTGCCCAGTTATTGATTGAGGGCAACTCATTATATCCTGAAGTGTTCCTGTGGCAACAACTTCTCCCCCCCGTTTACCGGCCCCAGGCCCCATATCGATAATGTGGTCGGCAGCTCTCATCATAGCTTCATCGTGCTCCACGATGATTATAGTATTATCCAGGTCTCTGAGGCGCTTCAGCGTGGCTATAAGCCGGGAATCATCGGCAGGATGCAGACCGACTGTGGGCTCGTCACAAATATAAAGGACACCGCTAAGCCCGCTGCCAATCTGGGTAGCCAAACGAATTCTCTGGGCCTCACCGCCGCTCAAGGTCGCTGAAGGACGGTCCAGGGTTAAGTAGCTCAGACCTATATCTCTGAGAAATCCCAACCGGGCTTGAATCTCTTTGATAATTTGCCTAGCTATGGTAAGTTCCCGGGGACTGATTTTGCCGCCTAGCTGCTCCACCCAATTTAAAGACTCTGTGACAGGCAGGGCGGTAATATCCATAATATTTTTGTCCAAAATAGTGACAGCTAAAGACTCCGGTTTCAATCTCTTCCCCTGACAAGACGGGCAGGGGTTGGATGCCATATAGTGCTCGATATCCGCTCTGACACTGTCAGAACTCGTCTCTCGGTAGCGGCGCTCCAGGTAGGGTATGACACCTTCGAAATTCGTGTAATACTGGCGCATTCTGCCATAACGGTCTTCATATGTGGCGGAAACTAGTTCACTCCCCTCACCATAAAGAATCAAATGCACCAGTTCCTCACTCAGCTCTTTGACTGGCCTGGAGATGGAAAAACCGTGGCGGCGACCCAGAGACTGCAGTATGCTGCTGTACCAGGTGCTGACCTGCCCATTTCTTGTCCAGGGTTGGATAGCTCCTTCGACCAGGCTCAGTCTCTTGTCGGGGATGACTAAATTAGGGTCTATTTCCAATTTACAGCCCAGTCCCGTGCAAGCCGGGCAAGCTCCGTAGGGGCTGTTAAAGCTAAATGTTCTGGGAGCAATTTCCCCCAGGCTTATGCCACAATAGACACAGGCAAAATGCTCCGAGAAAAGCAACTCCTCCCCGTCGAGGACCTTGACCAGCACCACGCCCGACCCCAGTTTTAATGCTGTCTCGATGGAGTCGGCAAGGCGAGTGGCATTTTCGCTTTGCTCTATCTGAAGTCTATCCACTACTACCTCTATGGTATGCCTCTTATTCTTATCTAGCTGAAATTCCTCGGAGAGGTCATAAATTTGCCCATCGATTCGAACCCTGACGAACCCGGCCTTTTGCAAGTCGTTAAATATCGTTTGATGCTCACCTTTGCGGTCCCTGACTAGCGGTGCCAGGATCATGATGCGGCTACCCTGTGGTATTTCCTGAACGGCGTCGACAATTTGCTGCACCGTTTGACGCGAGATTTCCCTTCCGCATTCGGGGCAATGGGGATGCCCAATGCGAGCAAAAAGGAGGCGCAAATAATCATAGATTTCCGTCACCGTGCCCACAATAGACCTCGGATTATGAGGCGGCCCCTTCTGGTCAATGGATATGGCCGGGCTAAGCCCTTCAATATAATCAACGTCCGGTTTCTCCATCTGCCCCAGGAACTGGCGGGCATAGGCAGAAAGGGACTCTACATAGCGGCGCTGCCCCTCGGCGTATATGGTATCGAAAGCCAGAGAGCTTTTTCCTGAGCCAGAAACACCGGTGATAACCACCAGTTTGTTCCTGGGGATAACGACGTCTATATCCTTGAGGTTGTGCTCTCTGGCACCCTTGATAAATATGGCATCTGGCATGATGCTTTATTGTAGCATTGGTGCTCTGGCTTTCTCAAAAGAAGGCTTTAAAGGACTAGGGTCAGTATACTTAACGGGGCAGGCATTTCCAGGTTTAGTAGTGTCTGCCCTGTTAAACCTGCTAAATCAGACCACCAAAATGCATTAATACCGGTGCCAGCATCAGTGAAATCACCGACATCAGCTTGAGCATTATATTCAAGGACGGGCCAGCAGTATCTTTCATGGGGTCGCCGGCTGTATCTCCAACGACACTTGCTTTATGAGCGTCTGAGCCTTTACCACCAAACTTACCAGACTCAATCCGCTTTTTAGCCTTGTCTTTTTACCTCGTAATTAAAACCTATAAAAAGGGACAAAAGCACTTACTAATGTGCGATATAATAATTCAGGAAATTGTAACATATACTTAACAGGTTTTTAACATAATTAGTATAGTATATTACACGCGAGAAATTGTGGGGAAGCTGAGATATCACGTGGAAAAAGCCTGCACTTTTTGAAGAATTGTTATGTTTATATTAACTATCCTCACATATAGTGTGCTTAGAGCTTTCTTGCAGGAGGGCTCGAATTAGCCCAGAAAACAGCAAGCTGCTGGCCCTTGTGGGAGGAAAAATGCGGCGCAAGATTGTTATCTTAGCATTGATTGGGGTAATCTTGCTTGGTGCAAGCTGTGGTCCCTACGGTCCCAACGTGTCCATTCCCCCGGCCGCCATAACCGGCGATAATTCGGGCGGTGCCATAGCTGTCTACCAAATTTGGCGGATGTCCGACTCTTACGGTCAATTTTACGTTCAAAAGATAAGTCCTGAGGGGGATTTTCTCTGGGGAGAAAAGGGCGTATTGATTGGCAGCGGCTATAGTGAGTTTGGCTACTTTTACTCATACGCGGTAAACGATGGCTCAGGGGGCGCCATTGTTATCTGGTTGGAGTTCCTTCCGCACCCAGCGGGGGAACCGACGTCCTCCCAAACTCACGCAGCCAGGATTGATTCTGAGGGGAATGTTGAATGGCAAAGGGACATACCAGGCATTGACCAGGCAATACCTGATGGCTCGGGAGGAGCCATCATTGCCTTTGATGACCGTCATGACAACATATACGTTCTGAAGATAGATGCTGAAGGGAGTCTTCCTTGGGGTGAGGATGGAGTGTCATTGAACCTCCGTGAATATACGCCGCTTGGCGTTGCCAGCGATAATTCAGGTGGCGTCATCGCCGTTCAGCAGATTCCTGGGGAGGGTATTATTTGCGCTCAGAGGGTAGATTCTGGGGGGGATATATTGTGGCAGACTGGTGGCGTACAAGCATGTGTCGGCCCTGCCGAAGGCGCTCAGGTAGTGAGCGATGGTGCCGGTGGAGCCATAATCGCATACATGCGTAACATACCATGTGAGGACGGACGAGCTGGTTATTGTGATTGGGATATCTACGCTCAAAGGATAGACGCCGAAGGCAATGTATTGTGGGGGCCGGATGGTGTGCCCCTTTGTGTTGGACCATCACCCCCGAACCCCCCGAGAATAGTAACTGATGGTGCCGGCGGCGCCATCATCATCTTTTTAGCCTTCATTGAAAACGAGGTATCAGCCCCTGGTTATTTTGCTTTTCGCGCCCGAAGGATAGATGCCGATGGTCATGAATTGTGGGAGGAGGAGACTGACCTTTGGGGAGGCATCATAGTAAGCGATGGTTCTGGTGGCGTTATCAGCGTGTGGTATAGTGATGAAGGAATAAATACAAAAGCTCAGAGATTAGATGCTGCGGGGAGGGAGTTGTGGGGACCTGACGGGACCACGCTGACCCTCCGCGACGTGCACCGAAACCTAGTAGCCCCGGATGGTTGCGGAGGTGTCCTCATCTCCTGGTCAGCCGTTGAATTCAAAGGTTCCAAAGCTTCCGCAGTTTCACACTATATTCAAAGAGTAGATGCCGATGGCGACGTCGTGTGGGGAGATGAGGGAATCCTGCTGAATCCCTAGGAATTACTGCCTGCCCCGTTAAATCAGGCCACCAAAATGCATTAATACCGGCGCCAGCATCAGTGAAATCACCGACATTAGCTTGAGCATTATATTCAAGGACGGGCCGGCAGTGTCTTTCATGGGGTCACCGACTGTATCTCCAACAACACTTGCTTTATGAGCGTCCGAGCCTTTACCACCAAACTTACCGGACTCAATCCACTTTTTAGCATTGTCCCAGGCACCGCCGGCGTTGTTCAAGGTGATAGCCAGAATAAAACCGGTAGCCAGGGCGCCGATAAGAAAGCCAGCAAGGGCATATTTGCCCAGGACCACTCCCACAATCACAGGTGCAACTATCGTCATTATTGAAGGAAGCAACATTTGTTTCAATGCTATTTTGGTGGCGATATCCACGCACTTGCTATATTCGGGCCTGGCTGTCCCCTCCATCAGGCCCTTTATCTCACGCCACTGCCGACGGACTTCCTCTATAATCGCTGATGTAGTCACTCCCACCGATTTCATCGTCATAGCGCAAAAAATAGGAGGCATAAGGGCACCTATAAGTATACCGACAATAACCGGCACGCTCAGCAAGCTGAGTGCCTCAGGGAATGGCTCTAGTTGACCTGTGGTGCTTGAAATCGTCACTATCCCGGCAGCCATAGCGAAGGCCAGAATTAAGCCCAGGGAATTCATGGCGGCAGCACCGATGGCGAATCCCTTGCCTGTGGCAGCAGTGGTATTGCCCAGAGAATCTAAAGCATCGGTCCTCTCGCGCACCTCCTCTGGTAACCCCGCCTGAGTGGTGATGCCTCCAGCATTGTCGGCTATAGGTCCGTAAGCATCGGTAGCCAGTGTCACACCCAGGGTGGACAACATACCAACAGCAGCTAAGGCTACACCGTAGAAGCTGCCGAACCTGTACGCTACGATAATAGCCAGGGCTATCAAGACTATCGGCGGCCAGGTGCTCATCAGACCATTGGCAAAGCCTCGAATTATAGTAGCACCGGCACCGGTAGTGGAAGCCTCAGAAATTTCTTGCGTTGGCTTGAAGGCATAAGAGGTGAAATAATTAGTGCTTTCCCCCATTAAGGCACCAGCCACGAGGCCGGCAAGCATCGCCCAGAAGAGACCTAAGCTGGCATGTAAGAAATAAATTACTAGAAAACCAAATACTGCTGTCAATATCGTGGCGCCAAGTGTACCGCGACGCAAAGCTCCCAAGAGAGCAGACATATCTACCTTCTCCCCAACTCTGACCAGAAAGCAGCCAATTATGGAGGCTACAATGCCGCCAGCCAAAACTAGAAGAGGCAACCACCAGGCAGCTTGCAGAGCAGCCTCGGTTGAGAGTCCGGGAAATAGATTTGTCAGCCATGGTGCTATTACGACACCAACAGTGGTGAGCGTCATAGTAGCAATGACAGTCTCCACATAAGACTCAAGGAGGTCAGCACCCATGCCGCAGACATCGCCGACATTGTCACCCACATTATCAGCTATGACTGCAGCATTCCTGGGGTCATCCTCCGGTATCCCCGCCTCCACCTTGCCCACCAGGTCGGAGCCGGCATCGGCCCCCTTGGTGAAGATGCCGCCGCCTACCCTGGCAAAAAGAGCTACCAGTGAAGCACCGGTCCCGTAAGCGGGAATGATAAACAGGAAATTTTGGTGCTCATGCCACAAAAGGTAGAGAACGGATAGCCCTATAATGCCAATGCTGACCACAGTCAGCCCCATAACCGCTCCACCCCGGAAAGAAACCCTTAGCCCCTGGTTCAGCCCCTTCTGTGCCGCAGCGCAGGTCCTGCCGTTAGACCTGAGTGCCATGTTCATACCGGCATAGCCGGCGCCCATGGAACATATAGCGCCGAAAACAAAAGCTACACTCAATCTCCAACCCAAACCGGGGACGACCGCTAGAATAATGGCTATTATCACTACCACAATGCCCAATGTGAGATATTCCCTGTGAATAAACGCCAGTCCCCCTTCTTTAATGGCGGCGGAAATCTCCTTAATCTTCTCTGAGCCCTGGTCCTGCTTTAGAACATAGCGCACGAAGAATGCAACTACGCCAGCCGCCGCAAGCCCCGCGATTATACAAATCCAGACTAAATCCATGGCTCTTCCTCCTGTACAGGCACAAAATTAGGGCACTCAAGCCAAGTCCAGGTGCCCTCGCTTTTATTTGCTAAAATATACATGCTGGAGACGTAAGTCTAATACAAGAATCTCCATCCGTCAACGATTCAACGGCATAATAATCGAGGCAATAAGGTGTATGTGGAGGCATCATTCCTGAAGAAGATATCCCAAAACTCAAGGAGCTAGGGATCAAAGAAATATTGTTACCAGGCTCATCCCTCGATATTATAGTCAACTGGGTAAAAAATAACGTAAAGCCGCGCTGCTGAAGAATCCCCCTTGATGGTATGAATATGCCTTCGTTTACGGAATATTCTGAGGAAAGAGAAGGTGCTTAATACAGGGAGAGCGGAGAAGTTCTCCCTTTTATGATGCCTATTGAGTCTAGAGAATCAGCGTTGTGCCTGTACGACAACTTGCTTGATTATCTGGATGAAAGCTTGTCCACTCTGGTTTTCAATGATTTTATATGCACCTGTAGCTGAAAAGGTATGTATACAAGCATGATGGACTGAAAGAACGGCATCCTGTAGGTCAGGAGTATCCTCAAGCAATTTGACCTCTAGCCCTATGTCTTTGCACTTTTGATAAGAAAGGTGTCTGGCGTGAGATTTAGTTAGTGCGTGGTCGGTGAGTTCTTTAACTACTTTAGCCGCCCTTTCCTTTGGTTTTTCCTGTGCAGAAAACATTCCCTCTGTAAGCCAAGTAGTGACCATTTCGCTTGACCATGCTATAGCCTTTTCGCATTCGCCAATGAAAGCGGGATTGTACTTTGCGATAATTGGTTGCCAAATCGGTATCCTTGAAGGGTCTTGTTTCACCTCATCAACTGCTCGGTTAAATTCTTCAACTACACCGTGTGCTGGCAGTCCCATTATTTGAGGGTCAACTGGACCCAAACTAGAATGTAATCCCATAATGATTTCTTTACAAGCACAAGCAATCATAGTGCCAGCGGACATGGCGAGTTGTGGGACAATAGCACGTATGTCGTATTTAAATATGGAATGCAGGTAATCCACAAGGGACTCAGTAGCTGCACTATCTCCGCCTGGAGTATGAAGAACGAGGTCTAGTCCCTTACTTGTATCCATCTTGTGGATTGTATTCATCAATCCATTCTTATCATTATCGTTTACCTCTGTGCCTGGGAAACCTTGTTTCTGAAGCCAACCAGAATAGTATATGATTACGTTTCGTCCTGTGACTTGATGTAGCTTTTCTAAGTATTTACGGCGGATAACATCATGGACACTGCCTCCAGCATTGATTTCATCCAGAATCTCTTTCCAGTTTGGCATCTTCTTTCTCCAATTCAACTATGTTGGAAGTACTATCATTCCTAATGAACACGAATGAAACGCTTGGTTCGGCACCAAGTCGGAAAGTCCCCAACTTCTCAAGGTTTTTCCGTTCTTCAGGTGAGGACAACCTCAGGAGTTCAAAATTCTTAGTTATCTCTTCTTCTGATGAATGCATGTGTTCCCTCCGAACAGTAAACACCTTATTCCTTCAATACATTTTTGTCAAACGTTATTTGTCCTACAGTTATAGGTGACAATAACATGATACTAAACGAATTTTACAATTGTGACTAGAAGGCTAAGAGCAAAACAAGTAAATAAACCTGCGACTGACATTACCACATCGGTTACAATTACATAGAATTGTTCTGAACATGATAAGACAGGAGAGGTGATTAAACGCACATATTCTATAAGAAAGAATCCTATTATGAAGCAAGCTGAAGCGACTAACAAAGACTTCCCAACGAGTTTGAGGTCGTTTGAATGTCCCCTGTCTGAGGGAGTTGCAGATTCATTTTTGCCCTTGTAAAATGCTCCAATCAGAACTAGACCACCAAGAGTAGCGGTAACAGCTCCTAAATCAATTGGGGATAATGCAAGAAGACTAGACTGTTGAGCAGTTGGAACGTTTGGCAAGGATGCTATGTAGCGTATAAACCACGCAATGTATCCAAATAGTGAAAATATTAGGGTCGTTATTCCAAGAATGCAATAGCCACCGTATTTAACCCACATACTCTTGAACCACATAGAATACTCCTTGCCTTGTTGCAATCACTCCTGGCTTGATTCTACCCCCAGCAGTAGTAGGTGTCAATTATGGTGCAGTGCTATCCTTTGCCCCATTCATTCATGTCTTCCATTAGCGGTTCACTAATGATATAATGGAAGTAGAGGGAGGCTCGAATGAATTATAGCAGGCTGTCTTTTGGAGAAAAAGTAAAAGGTTTTCTGGGAGCCCCGGCAAACACGTTCAATAATGTGCAAGCTGAAGCGCTGGGAAGTGCTCTGAAGTACTTCACAATATGGCTTGTAATATACACAATTTTGCGAACCGTAATTTTCTATACATTAGAGAGGCGAGTCTTTCAGACACTATGGGATTTGCTTGGATTAAGCGACGCCCCGCTATACCTATACCATTTTGACCCGGTTATATTTGCTCTGCTAGCCGTGGTTGGTGCCTTTGCTGGCCTTTTCATAAGCGGCTCTTGGGCACACCTGTTTGTACGGGCTTTCGGTGGGAGAAAAGGCTACGGGAACACTATAAAAGCATTTGCATATGGCAATACTCCGCTCTTCCTGTTTGGCTGGATACCGTTTGCAGGAGTGCTATTTTCGCTCTGGGCATTGGTATTAAATATAATCGGCGTAAGGCAATTGCATGAAATATCTACAGGGAGGGCAGTTGGCGCGGTGCTACTTAGCTATCTAGCATTCATAGTCATTGTAGTCTTAATAGGCCTGTTCGTTGTGCTATTCGTTGTTATCCAGGCGGCTGCGTAGCGTGATTTATACGACTACATCTTTTGTGACTGTAGCAGGGATGTCGCGTGCAGCCGGTGTGAAACAGGCGCCTGGCTAAAGTGGCGCCAGAATCAATGGGAGAGCCCCCTTGCCTTGTAAACAATCTATCTTTGAATACCTGCTACTCAGGCATCGCTGTTGAGGCTAACCTGACGGTACAAACCCTCTTCTTGTTTACCAACTATAATATTTGAGGTAAAATAGATTCAGTTTCGCGGGAGTAACTCAGTGGTAGAGTTCCTGCCTTCCAAGCAGGTAGTCTGTTTGAACTCACCACACGCGCAGATTCTACGTTTTCCTTCTTTGTTTTTTATTGAAGTAGGTAGTCTACAGCAAGGCTAATGCCTAAGCTGAAATAAGTCAACGCCTTGTCCTGGGTGACTTTCTCATTACGGTAATTCCCATGGTATATTTCCACTAAATTAGAGCCTGTGTTGTTCTCCAGGTGCCCGCGGCCCGTTCTTTGGGGCTTCCCCCCTTCAATGCTATAATAGTTCCTGAGTCCTCATGGATATCTTAGCCACGCTTAATCCCGCCCAGAGAGAAGCTGTGGAAGCTATCGAAGGGCCCGTACTTATCCTGGCTGGACCCGGCAGCGGCAAGACCAGAGTGATTACCCATCGTATCGCCTATTTGATTAAATCCTGCGGCGTTAGCCCCCACAACATTATGGCAGTTACCTTCACCAACAAAGCCGCCCGAGAAATGAAAGAGAGACTTGAACAGCTCCTAGGGCAAGCAGTAGAAGCCCTGACTTTAGGCACCTTTCACGCTATCTGTGCCCGAATTCTCCGCCGTGAGGGCAAAGCCATCGAGCTTGACTCACGCTTTGTTATCTACGATGAAGATGACCAGCTAAGCCTGACAAAACAAGCTCTGGAAGAACTGAATCTCGACCCCAAGCAATATGCTCCTCGGGCCCTTCACTCAGCCATCAGCGCTGCTAAGAGCCGTCTTATCGGCCCTAAGGACTACGCCCAGAGGATTAGCAGCTATTTTGAGGAGATAGTTCACAGGATCTATCAACGCTATCAACAATTGCTCAGCCAAGGTCGGGCAGTGGATTTCGACGACTTGCTGATGAAGACGGTGCAGTTGTTCCAGGCCCATCCTCAAATCCTCAACAGCTACCAGTCAAAGTATGTTCATATTCTGGTTGACGAATTTCAGGACACCAACATTGTCCAGTATATGTTGATGAAGCATCTGGCAGGAAAATACCGGAATCTGTGCGTGGTCGGCGACCCCGACCAATCTATTTATTCCTGGAGATTTGCTGATTTGCGTAACATCCTGAGCTTCGAGAAGGATTACCCCGAAGCCAAAGTAGTGTTTTTGGAGCAGAACTACCGCTCCACCAAAACTATTTTAGAGGTAGCTTCAGGCATCATCTCAGCAAATTTACAGCGCAAGCCCAAAAAGCTATGGACGGAAAACGAAGACGGAGCTTCGGTAACTGTTATCGAAAGTTATAATGCCGAGGAAGAAGCTCAATCTGTGGTCAACGAGATAGAGAAGCTCATCGGCCAGCAACAAATATCCCTCAAAGATTGCGCTGTCATGTATCGGGTTAATGCTCAATCACGGGCATTGGAAGAAACTTTCCTGAGGTATGGTGTGCCTTACAGGCTTGTTGGTGGCACGCGTTTCTACCAACGGAGAGAGGTTAAGGACATTATTGCTTACCTCAGACTCATTAACAACCCCCAGGACAATGTTAGCCTTGTCCGGATAATAAACGTTCCTGTAAGGGGCATTGGGCAGCGTACCCTCAGCCATCTCCAAGATTGGGCAAAGGCTCATGATATCTCCCTCTTCGAGGCTTTAAAACAGGTGAGCCATAATCCTATTGCGAGCGAAGCGAAGCAATCTCTTCCTCCACGCATTACTCAAGCCCTGGCCGGATTTGATGCTGTTATGGCTGAGCTCATTGCCCAAAGCCATGAGCTAAGTCTTTCTGGTTTACTGGATGAGATATGGGAGCACACCAGATATAAAGAATATATTCTGGACAAGGAAGATGGGGAGGATAGATGGGAGAACATAATGGAACTGAAAAGTGTCGCTAGCGAATATGATGAGTTCAACCCCGAAGAGGCTTTAGTCGCATTTTTGGAAAAAGTAAGCCTGGTATCGGACATAGATGAACTGGATGAAAAAGCTGACGCTGTGACCCTGATCACCTTGCATCAAGCTAAAGGATTGGAATTTCCTGCGGTTTTTATCGTCGGCCTGGAGGAAGGAATTCTCCCATACAGGAGATCTTTTGACGACCCGGAAGAGATGGAAGAGGAGCGCCGTCTTTGCTATGTGGGAATAACCAGAGCCAAGGAGCGACTCTATCTTTTACGCAGTTACCGTCGAAGCCTGTTCGGCGGTAGCACGGCAAATCC
>Ga0315541_1001465_pt1 | contig 21835 bp, 13 predicted proteins | sample SalMarSW160190MG_FD_203095 | JGI IMG/M metagenome (GOLD analysis project Ga0315541, IMG submission 203095) | Salt marsh sediment microbial communities from the Plum Island Ecosystem LTER, Massachusetts, United States - Salt Marsh Sediment SW1601-190 ...
ACCACGAGGTCGTAACCGGCCAGCGTGGCGGGAGTCCAGGACGGTGTGGGCGACATGTCAAAACTGAAGCCGGCCGCATTGATGCGTTGGTACAACTGCCCGTGGTGCAGCCACTGCTCGAACCATTGCGAGACCAAAGCGGACGTTCCCGGCGCGGTTTCACCAAGCCAGGACAGGGAGTTGTCCACAAAGGTCTGCGCGTTGGGCTCCCACCACTCGTCCGAGACGGTCCAGTCGTCGCCGAAGGCGACGATCCGGCCGGGCAGAGCCAAAGCGGGCCGCGCAGCCTGGGCAACCCAGATGCACGCGATCACGAGGCAACAGCATAGTGTCCTCCTAAGAGCCGACCGTCCTGACTTACGCATGCTCGGTCTCCGCGAAAAAAGGGAACTATGGTACGAGCGCGCAAAAAGCGTTCCGCCCGTACTGGCCGGACGTTCAACGGGTGGGACTCAGCCATAAGGCTTTGAGCCTATAGCACTTAGCAGGGATGCGCCCGAGCGTCGACGGGGGCAACCGCCCAGGACACACGAGCCAGCATGTAGAGTGACGGCGACGGGCGTGTTGACCTAACTCAACACGGGGCCATCACCCCCGACCTGGAGCCCGTTGACGGCGGCCATCTGTCTGTCCCCCGCCCGGGAAGGACTTGCCAATCGTCTCCCTGAGGGATGCACGGGCATAGGCGATCGCGCCGCCTTTGGAGGTCCGCACCTCCAAGCCACAGACACTCTTGCCGAGAGTTGCTCCTCTCCATCCCAGCAACACAATGTTGTACAGCACGAACAGGGCAAGGAGCGTGGCTTCCAGTGGCATGTAGACGCCAGCAGTTAGTGCTATGAAGTGGATCAGACGTGCGACCACGTATAGGATCGCAGAGTCTATGGCGCATGCAGCCAATCTCATCCAGAAACCACCGGGCTTCGGAGCTGTATCCATAACTTGATGTCGCACTAAGGCCAGGTGCTTGCCCTATGCATCTGAGACAACCTGCCTGGTTTCGCTCGACCCTGTCCGAAGGAATCCTAAGCTCTCCCGGAGGTCACGGGAACTCTGAAGCGCATGTCTTGGACCCGACGCGATCGCCACCGCCGGCACAAGCCACCGGCTCAAGCGCCAGACGCTCCAACGGAAGGCTTGAAAGCGAGGAGGACGCGAAGTCTAATGGCAGCCGGCTACCACACAAGAACGGGCCGGTCTTGAAGTGACCGGTGACAGCCGCGCCAACATCCACGTCGTCGCCGAGGGGAGAACCATGGAAGCCGTCGTCTGGTGGGACTTCGATGCGGTCGAGCGCTTCATGCGGGACGGATTCGTGGCGGTGGGCGTGCCGGAGGCCGACGCCGCCGTCTGCGCCGACGTGCTGATCACCGCCGACAAGCGCGGGATCGACTCGCACGGCGTGAGCCGGTTCAAGCCCATCTACGTCGACCGCATCCGCGCCGGCATCCTCAGCCCCGTCACGCAGTTCGAGATCGTGCGCGAGGGGCCGACCACCGCCGTGATCGACGGCCACAACGGCATGGGCCACGTCATCGCGCGGCGCGCCATGGAGATCGCCATCGACAAGGCCCGCGCCTACGGCCTGGGCATGGCGGTCGCCCGGAACTCGACCCACTACGGGGCGGCGTGCTATTACCCGCTGATGGCCATCGAGGCGGGGATGATCGGGCTGACCGGCACCAACGCGCGGCCGTCCATCGCGCCCACCTGGGGCGTCGAGAACATGCTCGGCACCAACCCGATGACGTGGGGCATGCCGACCGACGAGCCGTTCCCCTTCATGATCGACTGCGCGACCTCCGTCACGCAGCGGGGCAAGATCGAGGTCTACGCGCGCGCGGGCAAGCCCACGCCCGAGGGCTGGGTCATCGGCGAGGACGGGCAGTACCGCACCGACACCGAGCAGATCCTCGTGGACCTGGTCGAGGGCAAGGCAGCCCTCACGCCGCTGGGTGGGCTGGGCGAGCGGACGGCCGGGCACAAGGGCTACGGCTACGCGATGGTCGTCGAGCTGCTCTCGGCCGCCCTCCAGCAAGGTGCGTTCCTGAAAGCCCTCAGCGGCTACGACGCCGACGGCAACCGCATCCCCTACCCGCTGGGCCACTTCTTCCTGGCAATCAACGTCGAATCGTTCACCGAGCTGGACAGGTTCAGGAAGACGACGGGCGACATCTGCCGCGCCCTGCGCAACAGCCGTAAGGCCCCCGGCGCCGAGCGCATCTGGACGCCGGGCGAGAAGGAGCATGAGGCGTGGCTCGAGCGCAAGGACAAGGGCGTGCCCTTCGGCGAGTCGCTCCAGGCGGAGTTCCGCGCGTTGCGCGAGGAGCTCGGGCTCACGCAATACGACCTGCCGTTCTGACGGCAAGGGCCTCGCAGCTCCGCGGCGCGCTTCGCGTGGCACAGAACTGAAGCCCTGCTTCGGCCCTCTCAAGCGCCCAGGATGCCGCGCAGGACAGGCTCGAGCGCGCGGGCCATCTGCCAGAATCCCAGGTCCGTCGGGTGCACGCCGTCGACCGTGCACTCCTCGAAGTCCTCGGCCAGCAATTGGGCGCCGTCCAGGAAGTGCAGGTTCTCGTCGCCGGCGGTGCGCCGCTCCTCGACCAAGTCGCGCTGGAAGTCACGCTTGGCCTCCCGATCTGCTGCCCCGCCCGGACTCGTGAACTCGCGCGCCATGCGGATCTTCGAGACTACCAGGATCGGCGCCTCCGGATGCCGCTCCCGCAGGATGTCGATGAAGTCGCCGATCGTTTGCTCCAGCAGGCCGCCGCCGGCGTTGCCTTCGTAGTCCAGCACGAACGCGGCCACCTCGGGGATCGTGGCGATGGTGCGGGCCACCTCCGGCTCGCCCTTGCCGCTGCCGGAGAAGCCCAGGTTGATGAACGGGCGGTTCAGGTGGCGGCTGAGGATGTTCGTGTAGGCCATGCCGGGCCGGGCGGCGCACCCGCCCTGCGTGATCGAGGTCCCGTAGACGACGATGGGCCGGCCGTCCTCGTAGGGCGGCGGCGCCTCGACCGTCGCGTCGGGCTCCAGGCCGATGTGCGCCTCCTTGACGCCCTGGTAGAGCGGGAAGTTCAGCGTCACGTTGCGCATCGCCCGCTCCGCAAGCTCGAACATCGGACAGGTGTAGGAGTCGGCGCCCCAGGGAAAGCGCGTCGTGCTCACGTAGCGTTGCTGCCCGGGCGGGCCGACATAGCAGTCGAAGCCGGCAACGCCCGTCTGCGGCATGTGGTCGCTGCTGGCCGGCGCGGCGAGCTGCACGCGGACGGCCAGCTTCCGCGAGTCGGTGCGGAACTGCACCTGCCCGCCGGCGGTGCAATCGGCCAGGTTGTCAACGGCCTCAGGCAGCGGCCACTGCGGCCGGGCGGGCATGCGGCGGTAGAGGCCGTCCTGCGCGAACCACGCGAAGCCGGCCAGCCGGAGCGGCGGCTCGGAAGGCGCGCGCCAGGCCAGGTCGCCGCCTTCGGTTTCCTTCGGCCGCATGGCCCTGTCATGCTTCTGCACGTTCATCCGCGGTCCTCTCAGCAAAGGCACTGAAGCGGCCGGAGTCTATCGCGGCGGGTCGGCCGGCGCAAGCTTTGCGTGCAGCGGGGGCGGCGCTTTGCCGGGGGCGCGAGGGCGTAGTAACATGTCCCAGCAGGCGCGATGGCCGAGCGCGGAAAGGGGACGAGCTGCCAAAGGAGGAGTCGCATGACGAGCCATGAACGGGTTCTCGCGGCGTTCGAGTTCCGGGCGCCGGACCGCATCCCACGATTCGATTCCTTCTGGGACTACCCGGCGTCCTGGGCCGAGCGGTTCGGTCCGGCGCAAGACCTCACCGACATATCCATCTGGGTCCCGAACGAGGGCACGTTTCCCACCCGCGCGGGGCTCGTCGAGGAGACGGGGGATCACATCATCCGGGGCGACTCGTGGGGGCGGACGCTCCGCCGCAAGAAGGGGGCCTATTTCGACGAGGTCCTCGAAGTGCCGATTCCCCAAGGGACCGACCCTGACAACGTGCAGTTCGAGCCCCCGGACCTGCCCGAGCGTTTCGAGGCCGGGCACAGCGAGACGGTGAGCTCTACCGATCTGGCCGGCGACAAGGCCCGTTTCTGCGTCTTCGGCAAGACGGGCGGGCCGTTCTTGCGAACCGCATTCGTGCGAGGCGAGACGCAATTCCTCATGGACATGGCCGGCGACCCGCCCCTGGCGCGCGCGCTGGCGGACAAGGTGGCCGACCACCTGATCGGCGTCGCCCGGACGCAGATCGAGCGGTGGGAGTTGCAGGAGACGGGGGTCTGGATCTATGACGACATGGGCATGAACGACGGCCCGATGTTCAGCCCTGCCTCGTTCGAGCGGGTCCTGCTGCCCGCCTACCAGCGCATGATCCGGGAGTACAAGGCGGCCGGCGCGAAGTACGTGGTATTGCACTCGGACGGGAACATCCTGCCCGTGGTCGACATGCTGGTGGACGCCGGCATCGACGGCCTGAACCCGCTGGAACGTCGCGCGGGCATGGACCCGACCCTGATCCGCGCGCGCCATCCGCACCTGGTGCTCATCGGCGGCATGTGCAACACCGACGTCCTTCTGAACGGTCCGCCCGAGCGGATCGAGCGCGAGGCGCGCCAACTGATCGACATGGGCCGGCGGGGCGGATTCGTGATCGGCACGCACTCGATCAGCCCCGAGGTCCCCCTCGGCCACTTCGAGGTCTATCACCGAACTTGCCTGGAGTACGGTGACTTCGGGGGCCGCTCCAGCGGGGCATCCCCGTCCCCATAGCGCTCGAACGGACGCGCCGGCTGGGGCACCGGAACTCGCACATCGGCGGCGGCCACGGCGGGCCCCCCGGCGGCGAATCTTTCACCTGGACCTGCCGGACGTTCAACATCGGACTTCGCAGTCCCGGCGCGGGCCACGTGCCGTGATGTGGCCCGTCCCGGAGGCGCGGAACGGGCTCTAGATGCGAGGGTGCAGCCGTGTTCCGGAGGCTGGCACCTCCGGCTACGCATATGTTGTCCCTGTAGGGACTTACGACGATCCTCCCTGGCTACCCGTGCCGTCCTGCAGAGGGGGCGCGGTCGTGTAGCGCCGGCATCCCTGCCGGCCAGTTCGCGGCTTACGGCTCGGCGGGCGCAGTGGCGCTCTGCCGTCGCTGCATCGGTACGGGCCTTCGCTGCGCAGGATCCTCTCGTGCGGCTACGTGAATGCAGCGGCGACTCGCGCGGGGCCCACAAGCTTCCAGCCGGCATGGCGTCGCCGCCAGGGATGGCGGCGCTACTGCAAAGAGGCACGCCCTTGGCGGCCCCGCGCCTGGCGCGCAGGTTCTGGGCCGCTGCCGTCAAGCCCGCCAGGGGCGACATACAGGTGGCCCTGGCCGCCAGGCCAGGGATCAGGCGATCAGCCCCTCCCTCACGGCTTCGTGCCGTGCGGGCCGGTCGACGTGTTGAACGTCGGGTACTTGCGGATCACCTCGATGGCGTCGTCGTAGGTGCGCTCCCCCTTATCCTCACCCCCGTACTTGTAGTTCCAGAACAGGTACTTGACGTGGAGCGTGTCCCGGGCGAACAGGAATATCTCCTCCATGGTCAGGTAGCCTTCCTCGTGGACCGGGGCGCGCTGCCCGGCGCGGACGTCGTCCTTGTGGTGTTTGTAGGAGTCGTCCTGGGCCGAGCAGAATAGCGTGAGCCGGTCGCGGTAGTCCTCATACATCGGATAGGACATCCGGCTCAGCCACCGGCGGAAAGGCAGGATGTCCGGCCCGCCCATGAAAATCCCGTGGGCCTCGATGGCGTCGGCGACCTGGCGCAGGTGGCCGTCGTCGTCGGCCATGAAGTTGCAGTACCAGAACACGTGGCTCCGTGGCATGCTCTGCTGCACGCCGGTCAGCATGGCGATCAGCGCGTCGCGGTACTTCTCGGGGGTGTAGGCGTGGGCGGCCCTGCTTTCCTCCGGCATATCGAGGGCGGTCTCCTGCACCGCCACGCCTTCGAAGTCCGGATGGGCGTCGAAGCGTTCCCCGAGGGCCCTGCCGAGCGCGACGAGGCGCTCCACAACGACCGGGTGCCAGCGGACAGGGCAGAACCCCCACTCGCCCGGCACCTCGTATTCGGCCAGATAGCGTGGCATCGCCCGGTACTCGGAGAAGGACCTGTCGATCACGAACACCACGAGCTGCTTGTCCTTCTCGGCCAGGAGGCGGAGGTCCTCTTCGATCTCTGAGAAGTCGTAGACGCCCTTCTCGGGCTCGAGCGCTCGCCACCTGTAGCGCTTGTTCACACCGCGCACGGCGGGCTCGCCCAGATGCCTGATCTCCGCCATTCCAGTGGACGGCCCCACGGCAACGTAGTGCCCCGGGTTGAACTTGGCCTCGCCCTCGTCACCGAACGCGTTGCCGCCCGGGAGTAGGCCCGCCGCAATGACACCGGTCGCGACCAGCAGTCCCATCATTGGATTCATGCGCAACTCCATGCCCACCTCTGATCTCTCGGGATCGCCAACCTGCGACCTGCTCAGACAGACGGTGCCGCGTTGTCCGCATCTTGGCCCGCGTAGTACCGGTAGCTGGCGGCCTGCGAATCTATGCGCCCAGCGCGTTCCACGGCCTCGCGGTCGGCCAGCCGGTCGGGCGGCTCCGCCATTAGGTAGTGGAAGAACGCGCAGATGAACATCGTAGTGCTGTTCTGGTCGATGGACTCTGCGGGGGCTATGTAGGCCCGGCAGCCCTGGTCGATGAAGGCCTGCGCCAGGGGTTCTGCTCCGGCATGGCAGCCCACGCAGAGCACAGTTCGCCCGCGCAGGTTGACCGTACGGCGTATGTCTTCCGGAAAGAGCTTGACGTCCGTGGCCCGCCACTCCCCTGCAACAGGCTCAACCAGCTCGCGGCAGCTTATGCAGCCGCCTTGTGCCAGGTCCTCACCGTGCCCTCCACCCAGCACGAGAACGACGTAATCGGCATCCGGGAGCTTGCCCCCGAGGACGTCCAGCAGGTTCTGCTTCTGGCAGCAGTAGTACGCGTGAACCCGAAGGCGGAACAGCTCGAGCATGGCCCGGATCGGCATCGCAAGATCGAACGTGAACGGCCCATAGGCGACGACGACGGAATCGAACATGTCCATCTGTACTCTCCTTGTAGGCCTCCAGTGACGGTCCGGCCGCAGAAGGGCCTCGAACAAGGGCCGCCGCACAACTCCACGCGCCTGCTGCCGCGCTCAACCGCAGAACCTGAGCACCAGCTCCAACAGGCTCTGCATTTCCCGTTCGCTGAGCTCCGGCAACTTGCGTTTCAGGCTGCGGCCCGAGACGACCTCATCGAGATCCAAGTCCGCGTCCAGCAACCCCAGGGACTTAAGCTGGGCCGCAAACTCGTCGCGCTCCGTCCGGCTGGGATAGTAGCCCGCCTCCAGAGTGCAGTAGAGCCCGCCATCGGCACCGAACGATATGAAGCGCTTACCCGACCCGCTGCTCATGCCGAAGCCTGGCTTCTGCGAATGTCCGGGCATGAAGACGTTCCGTTCGAGCGCCAGATCAAGCACCCGCGTCAGCCGTGAGCGAAGTGGTTCACCAAATTCCTCCCAGGCTGTCCGCAACCGACTAGGGTGCCAGATGATCGCGCCGCCCGAACGTCGTTCCGCTGCTGCCTGCGTCTGGCCCAACACCATTGGGACGATCGTCAGGTCAGAGCTATGGTCTCCGTAGCACCGGATCTCGAGCCCCAGCACTTCCACGGTCTGCATTTCGGCATTGAGGAACTCAATTGCACGACGGGCCGATGCCCGCAACTCGTCGCCTGCTACGATGAGTCGCAGCCTTCTCTTGGCGAGGTTGTCCGCGATGAGATCCCAGAATGCCTCAGTGTCAAAGTCGGTTGGCGCGGTGAATGCTTCCAGTTCGTCCTCGAAGTTCCTTCCCTGCTGGTCGTGGAACTGAACTGCACGCTCTCGGATCTCTCCGGCATCCCAGTCACTTACGGCGGCCGAGGCGTACTCCACTATCTGGCCGATCACCGTGCGACTGGACTCGGGATTCTGCGCGAGCTTTGCCTCAACAAGAGTGAGCACAGCGTTTTCGTCGACGAACAGCAAGTCGAGGGCGCCTCCTGCCACAGGCATCTCGCGGCATAGGAGGAGGAATCTCAGCGGCTCCTCACTGCTCGGGTCGATCTGGTGCCCGGCAAGGAGGTCGGGATTCTGTGCCAGCAGTCCCTGCAGGGCGCTCTCCAGTTCCGTTCCAAAGAGCCCCTGGCGGAACGGCCGGTACGGGATGGAGTTGAGTGTCTCACCCTCCAATCTAAAGATGACGTCCCTCTTTGCGCTCATGGTTACTCCTCCCAGTTGAGATACCCGTCGGCACGGCTTCAGCCAGGCAGAAGCTCCCTACCCGCGCCGCGGGGACCGAGGAGGTAAACCGGGGTCCCCGTGAGGGTGACGGAGCGCCGCGCGACCTCGTTGCCCATGAAGTCAACGCACCGCGCGCCCTCGGGCAGCGTCATCTCCACCTCGTCGAACGCGCTCCAGCACGCGAGCACGCTGCGCTCGCCGCTCTCGAAGGCGAAGCAGTAGACGTCCTCCGCAAGCTGCGCCTCGCCCACGTACTGCGGCGCAGGCCCCATCAGGTCCGTGAAGACCGCCAGCGCGGGGAACACCCTCGCCGGAGCGCCGCCGTACTTGAAGAGGCAGCATTCCGTCCCCGGCATGTTGACGCTGCCGCTGGAGCCCGAGTGGATGAAGACCTTCTCGACTCCGCGCGCCATCATGACCACGCAGAACCGGACCGTCATCTCCGCACACTCGCGTTCGTCCTTCAGCAGGCGCCCCTCCACCCAGGAGGCCGAAGGGATGAAGGGCTTGCGCGGCAGGTCGTCCTCGCCGTAGTAGGAGAACTCGGTCATCCAGATCGGCTTGCGGCCGCCGTGCTCGTCCATCAGCGCCAGAAGGGCGTCCATGCCAGGCAGCAGGAACTCAGGCGGGCGGGTCCCCGGGTAGGAGTGCAGATTGAAGATGTCTACGTAATCGAGGCACCCCGCCTCTATGACCTCCCGCGCGTAGGTGTCCGTGTCGCCGCCGATGCCGCCCATGACCCTGCATTCGGGATCCGCCCGCCGCATCGCGGCCGCGACAGGCGCGAGCAGCCGCACGTAATCGGCCGGCTCGTAGCCGGAGTTGCGCGGAAGCGCGTAGAACGTGAAGATCGGCTCGTTCAGGAACTCCCACACCTTCATGCGGTCTTTGTAGCGCGAGACGACCTTCCCCACGAACTCCGCCAGCTTCGCCGGCTCCTCCGGCGGCAGGGCCTGGCGGCCCGGCGAGCGCGAGGGCGGTTCCACATCCGGGTCCTTCGTGGCCGCCCAGACCGCCGACGGGAACGGCGGCAACAGCGCCATCAGGTGCACGTCCTCTTTCAGGACGCGATCAATCTGCACGTCGCCGACCTGCCAGTTGAGCCGGCCGGGCTCAGGCTCCAGGTGCTCCCACTTGAGCGACCAGTCGCGATACCACGTGATGCCGGCCTTGCGCGCGAGCTGGATCAGGTAAGCGTCGTTGAACGCGTGGTTGATGCCGACGACCGAATCGTCGTGGGCTCTGGGCGGCACGAAGGCGAGGCGCACGTCGTGCGAGCCGCTGTCGTGCGCGGACTGGTGGCTGACGCGGAGGCGGTAATAGCCTTTCCAGTCGCCCGGGAGCCGAACCTGGCGCTCCGCGACCGAAGTCGGGGCGACTTCGAACGCAACGGGCGGCAGCGTGACGCGGCGGTCGAAGAAGTCCGTGACCTCGAAGGTGAAGCGGACCTCGACCGGATCCCCGCCGTGGTTGCAGGCCCGCAGGTGAAGCTCCGCGGGTTCACCCACGGTGAAGATGCCGCCGGACGCGGAAGGCTCGACTGCCACCTCGACCGGGCTGCGCGACTCGAAAGGCGTCGCCTGGTCGCCCCTCTCCAATTGGACGGCGTCGACGTCCACGTCCACGCGCGCGTCGTCCTCCAGATCCGGCCCGACCGTCACGAAGGCGTAGCGGTATTCGGGGCGGAACGTGTAGGAATAGCGCTGCCACGAGGTCGTGAGCCGGACCTTCTGGGAGTGGTGCCGCCTGTTCTCCCACGTGTTGCCTTTGGGGTCCTTGACCAGCGCGCCGATCGTGGCCGCGACGCCGTCCACGCTCGCCCGCATGTCGCACGAAAGCGTGTACGGCTGGCCCGGCTCGACCGGTATCCATCCGAGGTTCGAAGCCAGGGCCATGGTCTGGCGCTTGGCCACGGGCGTGAAGTAGTCGTAATAGAACACGGGCGCTCGCCCTTCGCCCATCGGCACGCGCAGGAACGACGCGCCGTGCGTGCCGCCCGGCGACTCGACCGCTCCGTGCAGCCGGCACATATTGCCCCATCCCACGGAGTCGCCGAGCGAGGACCATCCTGCGCCGCCGACCTCGAAGGACCCGTTCGGCGCCAGATTCTTGCCCCCGGCCGGCGCGACGGTGTCGGTGAACTCGATCTTGCCCACCTCCATCTCTACGATGCGGACGTCGTCCAGGTAGAAGGTGCCCGGTTCGGTGTACCAGAACTGAAGCCGCCCCGTCTCGCCCACGGAGCGGGTCGCCAGGAAGGCGGTGCGGAATTCCTTCCAGGACTGTCCCAGGACAAGGCCCGTGGTCAGCCCGCAGTCTGCCCAGTCGCCCGTGTCGCGCATGCCGACGGCAACGGTCCGGCCCGCAAGTCCCTCGGCACGCGCCCGGCACGAGAACTCGTAGAACTTGCCCTGTTCGAGCGTTGCGCCGCCGACCTGTGCGAGCATGGCGTGGTTCGATCCACCGCTGCCTTCGCAACGCGTGCACGTTAGCTTCGCGCAGGGATCGCCGCCTTCGAAGACGACCTCCAGTTGCAGGTCGACGTTCTGCTCGTCCCCCGAACTCTCCCATTCTGCGGGGCTGTTGAGCCGGACCTCCGAGAAATCGCCGTTGGGAACCAGGTTCTTCATGGCCGCCCCTTCCGCCGGTGAACGTGCCTGAAACGCGGCCAGCAGGGCAATCGCCAGTAGCGCGACGGCGCTGCGTGCCGTGCGCCAGACGCCTGCCTTCGCCCACACCCGTCCTCTGGTCATGTCGAAACGGTATCGCATCAACTCTCCTCCGAAGTGAAGCCGCCGCCGCGCCCAATTGGATCATCGCCAGCGCAGTGAATGCGAGTGGTCCGTGAACTGGCTGGGCCGCGTCCACTCGCGCGGCCATACCGGGCAGTGAGGGCTATCCTCGCGCTTCGCCGGCTTCCAGGAAAGCGTCGAGCTCCATCTTGAGCTGCTTGAAGATGTTCTCGACCCCGGTGTAGAACGCATGCAACATGGCGCCTAGCGCCGAAAGCTCGATAGGGTCCGGCTCTGCCGCAGGGCACTCCTCGAGCAGGGGGCGATGGACGTTGAACAGCTCCTGCATCTGCTCGCACTCAACTGCCACTTGCTTGCGAAGCTTACTCCACACGCTGCAGTTCCCCCCCTTCCTTCAGATAGCGTGTGAAGGGGCAGTCCTCGTCCAGGTCGACGAGATCGAGCTCACGATCCAGAACATCCCCGGCCTTCGCCATTGCTACGAAGAATCCATCGGGGGGCAAGCCCGACACGGCGAGGTCGACATCGGAGCCCTCGCGCAGCTCGCCGGATGCAGCCGAGCCGAACACGTACACTGCCTGCGCACCGGCAGCCTTCAGGACCAGAGCGGCGCGCTCAATGCGCTCTCTCAGCTTGGTGTCCACTGATCCTCCTCCTGACGGTCAGCGCAGGCCACGCCGTGCTCGGCTCACGCCCGAGCGGCCGACGGAAGACCATTATGCAGGGCGCGTGCGTGTGAATCAACGCCGCCAGGCTGGACGCTGGTGCGCCTCGAGCGCGCCGCCGCCACATGGACGAGGGGGGACGCGCCGGCTGAAAGCTTGTGCGCCCAGACCCCGCCGCCGCCCGAACACCCATGGCGGCGTGCCGTCGGACGCTACTTCGGGTAGCCGATCGACTGGGCCAGGATGATTTTCTGATCGGGCCGCAGGCCCATGCGCTCGGACAAGACGGGGCGGTTGACCAGGCCCCGAACCACCGTGGCCAGCCCCTCCGAGGCGCAGTAGAGGTAGACGTTCTGGCTGATGAAGCCCGTGTCCGTGGCAGAGTAGAAGTCCTTGTCCGCCTGGGAGGCGCGGCCTATCCGCGAGTAGTCCGCCACGTAGACCAGGTTGACGGGCGCCTCGGCCACGAACGCCTGGGTGCCGGTCAGGGCGCGGATGTCGTCCTTGAGGACGGCCGTGAGCGAGTGGGCGCGCGCGTCGAAAAGGTAGAACCCTTCGGCCGTGGCGACGTAGACGTCTATCTCCTGCCAGTTCACGGCGGTGGGCGCGGTGCGCTTGCCCGACTCGGGCCGGTTAACGCCGCAGGCGGCCCAGAGCAAGTTGGACAGCACCTGCGCCGGCAGCGGTTCGCTGCTGTAGGAGCGCGACGACTGGCGCGCCTTGAGTGCCTGCATGAGGGGCTTGCCGCCGTCGGTCTGCGGCGCGGGCAGCGCCAGCCCCTGCTCCATCTGGGCGACCAGGTCGCCGCCCAACATCAGCACGAGGACAAGAACGCCGGACAGCCAGATTCTTGCACGCATGACGACCCTCCAGGTAGATTAGGGCTTTGCTGTTACGTCTCGGCACGCGCCGGCATCCACCGGCGCAAGCTGGTCATGTCGCGTTGAGGCCGCGAGTCACCCCCAGATCATCTTCTTGGCCGTCTCGCTGGCGATATCGGTGAAGATGTCCATAAAGGCTTCCGCTGCCGCCCCACCTGGTTTCGCGACCAGTCTCTTGAACCTACTCGCAGCGACGGGTGTCTTCGGTGTATCCGCCACGATGTCGTCGAGAGTCAAGTCCCGAATGTTGTGTAACTTCGCTTCTCCAGGGCTTCAGCGTGCAGCAAGCGTAGGGGACCGGAGCGAGCTGCACGCTGAAAAGCTATCCGCCGTCTGCTCCCGCGAGGCGACCACCGCCTCATCCATCCGCTCCGGCTCCATCCGCAAATACCGCCGCTCCAACCACTCCTCGTTCGCCTCCATGCAGTGCGCTCCGATCAGCCGCACCGCTGAGGCCCGGTTCGGGAAGATCCGCACCACGCGCGTCCTGCGGCGCACCTCCTCAAACCACCTCTCCAGCATGTTCGTCGAGCGGATCCGCTTCCTGTGCCCGGCAGGCAAGGCATCGGCGGCCAGCCGGGCCATCCGCGCCACCAGCGCCCGCCTTTTGGGCCCGACCAGATGGATCAGATCCAACTCCATGCCCTGGCGCAATGCGCGCGCTGTGGCGGCCCGCTCCAGCCGGCCCGCGCGCATGCGGGGCCGCCTCGCCTGCCACCAGGCACAGAGCCCGCTGAACACCGCGCTGAACGCGCACCTGCACGCCGCCATGCCGAACTTCATGATCCACGAGTGCTTCGACGACTTCCTGGCGCCGTGGGCGCGGAAGGTCTTCCGGGGCGTGCCTCCCGTAAGGGACGGTCACATCAAGCCTTCTGACGCGCCCGGCATCGGCGTCGAGCTCGACGAAGAGGAGGCCGTCCGGCACCCATACGGCGAGGACAAGTTCATCCGGCTCTTCGAACCGGGCTGGGAGGATCGGCGTCGGTAGCGGGGAGTTCGGCCAGCACGGGAGATCGGGCGGCAGACGGCCTTCTGTTGGGCCGTCTCGGATGTGGGCGCGCACGGCATGGGCCGGCTGTGCGTCCCCCCCCGCCACGTCAGCGTCCCTGGCAGCAGACCCATCCTGCGGCCCGCCCTGACGGCTCTGGTGGATCGCCGTCGGCCACGTCTATCCAAGGGGGTTGACCGGAACCGATGTCGGGGTATACTGCTCGCGGCATATCCGGGCTTCCTGCGTCACGGAGGTCCACCATTCCCTTGTGTGGCCTTTCCGGGTGACCGGAGGCGACGGCATTGCAGGGCCGGCGTGGCCTGTGTACTGATATCGAGCGCGGCCTGAACGGAGGGCGCAGAGCTGATGAGAGCTTCACGTTACCTGACGCGGGAAGAACGCAGGATGCCTGCCATTCGGACTACCCTCGACCTGGAGCGGCTCGAGGAACGGCTGCTCCTGTCGGTGACTTACCAGCTCACCGATCTGGGGACGTTCGGCGCGGATCACAGCTACGCCTACAGCATCAACAGCTCGGGACAGGTAGCCGGTGCGCATGAGACCGCAGGGGACCCCATCGCCTTCCTCTGGGATGACGGCTTCAGCATCGATATCCTCGACCTGGGCTACGAGACCTCGCAGGCCGTGGACGTCAATGATCTCGGCCACGTGACGGGCAACATGGACGGCCCCTTCCTCTACGACGGGCTCCAGGTCCAGCACGTTGCTGCGGGCTGGGCCAGCGCCATCAACGATGCCGACCAGATCGCCGGCACCTACACACCGGACGATTACGAGGCCTTCGTGTGGGATGAGATCAACGGCCTGGTGGAGCTGCCGACCTGGGGAGGCTACTACAACAGGGCCGAGGATCTGAACAACGCCGGCCAGGTGGTGGGCGGAGCCGAGGACGAGTGGGGTTACCTGTGCCCCGTCCTCTGGGATGATGGCCAGATCATCGATCTCGGCACGCTCGGCGGGCCGGAGGGAATCGCCGTCGGGATAAACGAGTTGGGACAGATCGTGGGCGACGTGGACGACGCGGACGTCAATCCCCGTCCCTTCCTCTTCGAGGACCTGGACGAGGACGGCGTCTCGGATCCCGGCGAGATGCAGGACCTGGGGGTGCTGCCGGGCCATACTCAGGGCTGGGCCTGGGCCATCAACGAGTCGGGCCAGATCGTGGGGGCCTCCGGCACGGCGATCTCCTCCCGCGTGGCGGCGGCCTGGATCGACGGCGAGGTGATCGACCTGACTGACGCCGTCCAGGGGGGATCGGTTATGACGCTGATCCTCGCCACCAACATCAATGACTCCGGCCAGATCGTCGGCTACGGGGACTTGGACGGCCACTACCACGCCTTCCTTCTCACGCCCGTTGCGGGCGCCGACGACGAGCCGCCGACCGCTTTGCTCGACGCCTCGGACGTGACGCAGGGGGGAGCGACGACGCACGCGTTCAGCGTGACCTACGCGGACAACGTCGCCGTGGACGTGTCGACGCTGGACGATTCGGACATTCGCGTCACCGGCCCCGGCGGCTTCGACCAGGTGGCCGAGTTCTTCAACGTGGACGTGGACGCCGACGGCACACCCCGCGTTGTGACCTATAGCCTCACCGCCCCCGATCAGGGCTGGGACGTGGCGCACAACGGCCTCTACACGGTGTACGTGATGGCCGACGAGGTTGAAGACACAAGCGGCAACCCGGTCGCGGCCGGGGAGCTCGGGACGTTCAACGTCAGCATCCCGCAGCCCCCGACGTCGGACCTGCTCTGGCCGTCGGACGAAGGACTCGTCACGCAGGCGACTCTGAACGCCACCGGTTACATCGAAGTGACTTTCATCGATCGCAGCGGCACCGGCCTGGACGCGTCGACCATCACGGATCCGGAGCAGGAGTTCGCCCTGACCGGCGCGGCGGCGCAGCTCGTCGCCTTGGACGGCGCGGCGACCTGGGTGGAGGACACCGTGTATCGCTATACGTTCACGGGCGGGTTCGGCGCGGGCGAAGTGGACGTCGAGTTCATCGCGGACGCGTGGGCGGACAATGCAGGAGGCACCAACGAGGCAGAGACCGAGTCCTTCACGGTGCTCCCGGCGGACGTGACGGGGCCGCGCATCATTGACTTCTCGCCCGCGGCGCCGCAGCCGCCGGGCCTGGACGCCTTCGAGGTCACCTTCAGCGAGGCGATCAGCGCGGGCAGCTTCATGGCGGGGGACGTCACGATCACGGGCCCCGACGCCGGAGACGTGCCGATCACGGACATCAGCCATGTGACGGGGAACAAGTACCGGATCAGCTTCAATCCTCAGCAGGCCGCCGGGACTTACTCCGTTCAGATCGGGCCGGACGTCAGGGACCTGTCCGGCAATCGCATGGACCAGGATGCCGACGGCCACAACGGCGAGCCGGAGGACGTCTACTCGGGGCAATTCGCCGTCATCTCGGGCCTCTTCATCACGGGCCACGAGCCGACCACGGAGCAGGTGGGCACGGTCGACTACGCGGAGGTCACGTTCAACGAGGGGATCCAGGGCAGCACCTTCACCGCGGACGACGTGATCATCGTCGGTCCGGGCGCCGGCGTGGTGGACGTGGACGCCGTTAGCTGGGAGACGGGCAACACGTACCGCATCCTGTTCGCGGAGCAGAACCGGGCCGGCGTTTACGTGCTCGTGGTCGGGCCGGACATCGAGACGCCCACCGGCGGCAAGATGAACCAGGACGGCGACCCCAACGAGGGCGAACCGATCGACGACTCCTACTGGGGCAGCTTCTCGATCGCCATGTCCGGCCTGCGCATCACCTCGCACACGCCGTCGGGCACGGAGCCGCCCGGCGTCGCGCACGTCGACGTGACCTTCACCGAGGACATCGTGCTCGATACGTTCGACGTGGACGACGTCGACATGACGGGCCCCAACGGCGCGATCACGCCCACGGAGGTCGTGCACGTCGTCGACGAGACCTATCGCGTCGTCTTCCCCGAGCAGCGGGACGACGGCACGTACATGCTCAGAATCGGCCCCGACATCGAGACGCCCGCCGGCTGCCTGATGAACCAGGACGGCGACACCATACCGGGGGAGGCGGCCGACGATCAGTACCGGGCCACGTTTGTCATCGACGACAAGGAGTACGAGTGGTACATCATTGACCTGGGCACCCTCGGCGGGAACTACAGCATTGCCATGGGCCTGAACGACGAGTGCCGTGTGGTCGGGGCAGCCAGCGAAGTGCAGGACGGTATCGTCCAGCCCTTCGTCTGGGAGCCGAGCGACCAGCAGATGCACAAGTTGGGCACGTTCGACGCCAACTATGGCGCCGCCTACGACATCAACAACAACGGCACCGTTGTGGGCGTCACCGCCGACACGGGCGACGAGTACGGCGTGAGGTGGATCGGCCAGACCCCTCAGATTGTGTTCCCGGACGGTGATGTTGGCAACGCCATCAACAGCGTAGGCGTCATCGTCGGGGCGGACAACCGCTGGCAGGACGGCGTCGTGGAGGCCCTGGAAGACATCGCCGATCCCGGGTGGCCGACCGGCTGGGACCCCGACAACGGGGGCCGGGACATCTCCGACCACGGCGACATCGTGGGCTCGGCGTCCGAACCCGTCGAGGATGAATACGGCAACCCCCTGCCAGACCTGGACCGGGAGTGGGCCTTCATTATGACGCCCGACGGCCAGGTCACTCCGCTGCCGCCGCCCTACAACCTCTGGGATAGCTTCGGCTTCGGCGTGGACCCCACCGGCTCCACCGTGGCCGGCTACTACTTCGATCCCGAAGCCACGACGACTCTGTCCTACGCCTGCATATGGGAGAACGGCCAGCTTCAGGACCTGCACACCTGGGGCGCCAACTACTACAGCATCGCCAAGGACGTGAACGACGCGGGCAAGGTCGTCGGCATGTTCGGCTCGATCGATCCGTACAACCCCGACTCCAGCGTCTTCATCTACGAAGGCGGCCAGATGAACCGCATCGAGGACGTGGTCGATCCTGACCACAATTTTCTGACGTTCCAGTTCGCATCGGCCGTCAATGAAGAGGGCGACGTCGCGGGCTGGGGGGTCGTGAAACACGGCGTCCTTCAGGACGGCGAAGTGCACGCCTTCCTGATGACGCGTGACAAGCCGAAGCCGCTCACGGCCGACCTGGACGATCCGGCCGCCGGCGACCTGGTGGCCCAGACCGACTTGAACAGCCGCGGCTACGTCCAGGTGACCTTCTACGACGATAACAAGAACGGGCTGAACCACCTGTCCATCGAGGACGCGGACCCCGAGTTCTACTTCGCCGGGCCCGGCGTCAGCAACGTGACGCTGGACGCGATGCCCACACTCGTCAGTTCGGACGAGTTCGGCGAGACCTGGAAATACACCTTCCAGGGCGCCTTCGCGCAGGGAGAGGTGGAGGTCTACTTCATCAACGGCGCCTGGGCGGACACGTCGGGCATCCTCGGGGAGGCCAGGTGGCGCACCTTCACCATCGGGCCGGATCCCGACTGGTGGGACAAGAACGGGCCCGACAACACGCGCTTTGACGCCTCTTCCATCCAGACGGACGGCACGCCGGCGTCCATCCAGAAGCACAACATCCACGAGACGGGCGACATCGACTGGGTCACTTTCTCCCTGGCCAAGGACTCCTCCGTCATCATCCAGGCCAAGTGTCTGGACGGCCACCTCGACATGTACCTCTACAAAGATGCCGCGCTGCTGGAGCGCGATCAGTTCAGCGGCCAGATCGGCAAGAAGGCGTTCCCCAGGATCGTCATGACGGGAGACGAGGAGCTGCTTCCGGGCGACTACTACGTGAAGGTCGAGAGCCTGTTCAACTCCGAGATCATCTCCGAGTACGATCTGAGCGTCGAGGTCATCGACCTGGAGGCCACGGTGACCGAGGTGCACAACTGGGACGGCGATTCCGACCCCTCCATCTTCGGGCGGTACTTCGAGGGGATTGAGATGACCTATCCGGCCAGCGCCCAGATCGATCCGAAACCCTTCACGTTCGAGGCCGTGCTGAGCGGGGCGCACGCCGCCAGGGCCGACCAGGTGAAGTTCGTCCTGCCCGGCTTCGAGTACACCGACACGAACGGGGCCGACGGCTGGACGTGGCCAGACGTGCCCATCCACCAGCTCGGGGCCACCACCGGCGTGGAGAACCAGAACGTCCTGACCGTCATCGTCCGCGACGTGGACGAGAACCTGGACATCCGCGTCTACCAGGGCGTGCTCAGGATCATGCCGCAGCCGCTCTGGCTCGACATAGACACGAGCAAGACCTTCTGGGACGCGGCCCAGAAGCACTACAAGATCGTAGGGCTCGTCCAGCCGGACTTCCTGGCCACTGAGTACAGCTTCCCCCTCGGGTTCTTCCTGCTGGGGGGACAGTACGGCGTCTATCCCGGATTCGACGTGGACATCACCGCCGGGCTCGAATGCGAGCCGCAGGCCGTCTACGCGACGGCCGGCATATTCGTGGACGTTCAGTTCATGAGCCTCATGGTCTGGTCGTACGCCGACGGTCGGCCCCTGCACTTCACCGCGCAGGAGCTGGGCGGCGGCATCAACGTCGACCTGGATCCCGACGACCTGGACTCCCGCATCGTGGTCAGCGTCGGCAACCCCAGCGTCGCCAGCATCAGCATCACCGTGGGCGCCCCGCACGGGAGCTACTTCTACAATCACTATGCCATGCCGCCCCCGATCACGCCCTTCCTCTTCTATCCTTTCAAGGACAAGAACACGACGATGCTGAACTTCGGGGGCGACCTGAACAAGGTCGATTTCCGCAACGTGGAGCTGTTCACCATCATCGCCCCCTGGGACATCCCGAAGGCGCTGACCGGCTTGATCTTTGGCTTTGGTCCCGACCTCAGCTTCAAGGTGGGCTACGGCTGGCAATTCACGCTGGACATGTCGTGGATGCCCGACAGGAACGACTGGCGCGTTCCCAAGGGCACGACGGCCCTGACTCACAACTTCCTGAAGGAGGGGGCGATCGCGTTCGGCCCGAACCTCGGGTGGGGGCTCGCGTCGGCCGACATGAACGGCAAGATCACGCTGATCAAGAACGTCTCCGCGACCATATGGCGCAACGATCCGGATTCGGGCTCCGCTCCCAGCCTGACGGGCCAGCTCCAGCTCAAGCTCTGGCCCGGCCTCTCTCTCGGCTGGTACAAGTTCCTGGACGAGCCGAAGCTCGGGCAGCCGATCGGTTGGCGGTACGTCCGGTTCGTGATCCCCGACAGGGGCACGCCGGGGTTCTACGACTCGGCCGACTACTGGGACCTGTCCCAGTACGTCATGATGGCCCTGCCGATGGGGGCAGGTGCTATGTCAGCGGGCAGGGCCGCGTCGGGCGGGGCTTCCCTCGAGGGGGAGGCGTCCGGCGACGGCGACACGGCCCTGACCGCCGATCCGTACCTGGCCTCGCGCACCGACGGCACGCAGTTCATGACCTACGTTCAGGACACCGACCCGGGCGAGGACGTGGCGGCCGAGGTCTTCCTCAAACGCAAGGCCTCCGGGGAGGGCTGGGGTGCGCCCGTGCAGGTCACGAGCGACGGCCTGCCCAAGTCGTCGCCCGTCATCGGATTTGCCGCAGATGGGGATCCGATCGTTGCCTGGTGCCAACTGACCGCCACCGACGGCACCGACGTGCAAGAGGACCTGATGTCGAGCGAGATCTACTGGACCCGGTTCGACGAGGCGAGCGGCACCCCGGGCCAGGCCGTTCGCCTCACCGACGACCTGACCGCAGACGGGAACCCCTCGCTGGCCGTCGACGGGCAGGGCGTCCTGACCTGGGGGCACTACAACCTGGCCGGAGAGCTCTGGGAGGTCCGTTACGCCACGTGGGACGACGCCAGCGGTTTCGTGCCCGCCGGCCTTCCGCTCAGCCAGGGCGAGCAGAACGCGTGGGGCGCCCAGGTGGCCATAGGTCCGGGCGACTACGGCCTGGCCGTCTGGTCGAGCGGCACCCGCGATCAGGATGGCTTCGTGTCGGACGCAGTGCCGGTCTACAGCGTTTGGGACAAGCGCAACGGCACCTTCTCGGCCCCCCAGGCCGTGCCGCTTCCGCCCGACCACGAGATGTCTTGGTGGGCCGACGTGGCCTTCGGCTCGGACGGGCGCGCGCTGGTCACGTGGTCTGAAGGCAAGAATGGCGAGGGCACCCGCGTCTACGCCGCCACCTACGATCCGTCGACGGATACGTGGGGAACCGTGCATGAGGTGATGACCGGCGGCGTGATCGGCGCCCCGCAGGCCGTCGTCGGCGAGGAGGGCCGGGCGGCTGTCATGGCGACCGGCTGGCACGAAGGCGGCAACGTCTGGGTCTCCCACTGGAACATGGACGATCCCCCCGACGAGTGGACGTGGCAGGAGGACGTGAGCGAGGCCGACGTGCCTACCTACGACGTCTGCGGCGTCTATGACGAAGAGGGTAACATCGCTGCGACCTGGATCGGCGGGACCGAGCAGGTTTACCAGTCCATCCCGCCGCCGGCGCCCGAAGGGGGGGAACTCATCGAGTCGCAGGAGATCGACGGGGCCATGGTGTCCCTGTACGACGTTGACTCGTCCAATGGTACGAGCGATCCCCGAACTGCCTGGTCCTGGGGCGAGTTCGTCTACGGCCAGACCGACGTGGTGGTCGACGCAGGCTTCTTGGGCGACCGGCTCATTAACCTCATCATGCTGTTCGGGGACGGGACCGATACGGCCGACCTCGGCATCGAAGTGACGGGGAATGCGGGCCTGGCCAGCCTGATCGACGCGCGCACGAATCCCCAGCCGCTCGGCTTCCTCGCCAGCGACGGCTACGTCGGCACTGTCAGCCTGGGCGCCGGCATCACGGGCGCGGTGCTGGACATGGGGGAGTCGCCCACGGCCATCTACAGCGACGACTACGTCCGCACCGTCATTGCCAAGGGAGACGTAGACGGGAACCTGGTCGTAGGCGGCGACCTGACGCTGCTCCAGGTGCTGGGCGGGGACATGAATGGGGACGTCACCCTCACCGGAAGCAACGTCGGCACCGTGATGGCCATCGGCGGCGGCGCCTCGGGCGGCGGCATCTCCGGCAGCATCCAGGCCCCGACCGGCAGCGTGGGCACCGTGATGGCCATCAACGGCGCGATCACCAGCCCGACCATCTACGGGCAGACGGGCGTCAACCTTGTCCAGGCCATAG
>Ga0315541_1001466_pt1 | contig 21828 bp, 23 predicted proteins | sample SalMarSW160190MG_FD_203095 | JGI IMG/M metagenome (GOLD analysis project Ga0315541, IMG submission 203095) | Salt marsh sediment microbial communities from the Plum Island Ecosystem LTER, Massachusetts, United States - Salt Marsh Sediment SW1601-190 ...
CAGCCCGGTGGTCGAGTTCACCGTGGGGCCCGAAGGCGGCTCGGACCGCCTCTTCCTGGCGCTCACCGAGGAGATCCCGCCCATCCCCGACTTCGCCCGGCAGGAGACCGAGTGGATCAAGTACGTGCGCATCCGCTCCGACCTCCTCTCCGACTTCTGGGGGACGGACATGTACCTGGCGGCGTGGGTGCTCCTCCCCATGGGCTTCGAGACGCACCCGAACGCGCGCTACCCGCTGGCCATCTACCACGGCCACTTCCCGTCGTCGTTCGGCGGGTTCCGCACCGAGCCGCCGGACACCAGCACGCCGTGCGTGTTCAGCGCCCGGTTCAGCCTGGACTGCTACAACCACATCCAGGACAGCCTGGCCTATCAGCTCTACAAGGACTGGACGTCGCCGGGCTTCCCGCGGCACCTGGTCATCGAGGTCCAGCACCCCACCCTCTACTACGACGACTCCTACGCGGTGAACTCCCAGGCCCAGGGCCCGTGGGGCGACGCCATCATGAAGGAGCTCGTCCCCGAGATCGAGCGGCGCTTCCGGGGCATCGGCGAAGGGTGGGCCCGCTTCACCTACGGCGGATCCACCGGCGGATGGGAGGCCATGGCGGTGCAGGTGTTCTACCCCGACGACTTCAACGGCGCCTACGTGGCGTGTCCCGACCCCATCGACTTCCGCACCTACACGGTGTTCAACCTCTACGACGACAAGAACGCCTACTACGTGGACGACCCCTTCAAGCGCACGCCGCGCCCGGGGCACAGGAACTGGCTCGGACAGATCGACCGCACCATCGAGGAGTCGAACCACCTGGAGTTGGTGCTGGGCACGAAGAGCCGCTCCGGGGGGCAGTGGGACATCTGGGAGGCCACCTACTCGCCCATCGGGCCCGACGGCTACCCCAGGCGCATCTACGACAAGGTGACCGGCGAGATCGACCCGGAGGTGGCGGCGTTCTGGAAGGAGAACTACGACCTGGGCCACATCCTGCAGCGCGACTGGGCCACGCTGGGGCCCAAGCTGGCCGGCAAGCTCCACATCTACGTCGGGGACATGGACAACTACTACCTGAGCAACGCCGTGTACCTGGTGGAGGACTTCCTGGAGAACACGAGGGATCCCCACTACGCCGGCGAGGTAGACTACGGCGACCGTGCGGAGCACTGCTGGAACGGCGACCACACCCAGCCCAACGCCGTCAGCCGGCTCCGCTACATCCAGATGTACGCCCCGAAGATGGTCCAGCGCATGATGGTGTCGCATCCGCGGGGCGCCGACCTCACCAGCTGGCGGTACTAGGAAGGGACGACCCGTGAGGCCCACGCCCCGACCCGAGCGATGCGCGCGGCGCCGCCGCGTCGCGCCGTTCCCGGCTGCCCTCCCCCTCGCCGCCGTGTGCCTCGCCGCCGCAGTCACGTCCTGCGGCTGGAAGGGCGGGGAGGGGGACGAGGCGCGGGTTTCCGCTGCGCCTGCCGACTCGGTGGCCGAGGCAGTGTGGTCGGCCGACGGGAAGCGCCTCGCTGCGACGTGGACCATGGGGGACCGCTCCCGCCTCATGGGGCTCTTCGGCCCCGCCGAGGGCGCCCCGCCGGTCGAAGGCACGGGCCTCCCCCTGGCCCAGGGCGAGGCCGGCTGGGCATCCTGGTCTCCCGACGGGCTCTGGGTGGCGTACGCCGCGGGGCGGTCGGGGAGCCGGGACATCCACAGGGCGCGCCCCGACGGAACGGGCGCCGAGAACCTGACGCCCGACCCTGCCGACGACTTCGACCCGGCGTACAGCCCCGACGGGAGCACGCTGGTGTTCGTATCCACCCGCGGCGGCGGAGTGCCCAGACTCCACGCCATGAGCGCCAAGGGCGGGGAGGTGCGCCTCTTCGCCGACCTCGGGGGTCCGGTGCGGCGACCCATGTGGTCGCCCGACGGAGCGCGCCTGGCGGTGCAGGTCACCGAGGCCGGCGAGGACGTCATCTACCTGGTGTCCGCCGACGGGAAGGGCTGGGGACGGCTGGGGACGGGCACGTTACCCGCGTGGTTCTCCGACGGGGAGCGGGTGGCGTATGCCGAGCGCGACTCCATCTTCTGGCGCCCGGCGAACGGCGGGCTGCGCGAGTTTCTCCTGGCCGGCGGCACGGCGCCCCGACCTTCCCCGGCGGGGCGCTGGATGGCGTTTGTGAGGACCGACAGCGCGTCGTCGTCCCTCTACCTGTGGGACGCGCTCACCGGGACCGAGACGAGGATCACGCCTCCGTGAGGCGGAGTGCGGGAGCGACTGCATGATCCCCCTCCTCTCGGACGTGGTGGTGCTTCTGAGCGTGTCCCTGGCCGTCCTGTACGTGTCGCACGGGATCCGCCTGCCTCCCATCGTCGGATTCCTCATCACGGGCGTCCTCCTCGGCCCCCATGGCCTGGGGCTGGTGCAGAGCGTCCACGACGTGGAGCAGCTCGCCGAGATCGGCGTCATCCTCGTGCTCTTCGCCATCGGCCTCGAGTTCTCCCTCGCCGACCTGATGCGGATGCGCCGCCTGGCGCTGGTGGGGGGCACCATCCAGGTCTTCGGGGTCCTGGGGCTGGTGTTCGGCGTCCTGTCCCTGGCGGGGATGCCGGCGCGGGAAGCCATGTTCCTGGGGATGATCGCCTCGCTCTCCAGCACCGCCGTGGTGCTCCGACTGCTCCAGCAGAATGCGGAGGTGGACGCTCCCCACGGGCGCACGTCGCTGGCGGTCCTGGTCTACCAGGACCTCATGATCGTGCCCATGATGCTCCTCATCCCCGTGCTGGCCGGTGGGGGCGGAGGCGTGGGTGTGGCCCTGGTCCAGTTCGCGGGCAAGGCCGTGGGGATCCTGGTCATGGTGTTCGTGCTCGCCCGGCACGTGGTTCCCCGGTTGCTGGAGAAGATCGTGGGCACGCGCAGCCGGGACATGTTCCTCCTGGCGGTGGTGACCACCTGCCTCCTGGTGGCCTGGGCGGGATCGGCGGCGGGGCTCTCCCTCGCGCTCGGGGCGTTCCTGGCGGGGCTCATCGTGTCCGAGTCGGAGTACAGCCACCAAGCCCTCTCCGAGATCCTCCCGTTCCGGGACCTCTTCGCCTCGTTCTTCTTCATCTCCATCGGCATGCTCCTCGACGTCCGGCTGGTGGTGTCGTCGCCCCTCCTGTTCGCCGCGCTGGTGGCCGGGGTGCTGGTGCTCAAGGCGCTGGTGGCGGGCGCGGCGACGCTGGCGCTCGGGCTCTCCCTGCGCACAGCCGTCCTGGTGGGGCTCGCCCTCAGCCAGGTGGGGGAGTTCTCGTTCATCCTGGCGGGGAGGGGCGCCGCCCAGGGGATCATGAACGACGCGAGCTTTCAGTGGTTCCTGGTGGCGGCGGTGGCTTCCATCGGCGTCACGCCCTTCCTCATGGCCGCCTCGCCCAAGCTCGCTGAAGCATTGGATCGCCTTCCCCTCCCGCAGCGCATCAAAGCCGGCGCCCTCCCCGTGACGTCGCCCCATGCCGGGACGGAACTGGCGGATCACATCGTGGTGGTGGGGTTCGGCATCAACGGGAGCAACGTGGCCCGGGCCGCCCGGGTGGCCGGGATCCCGTTCGTCGCCATCGAGATGAACCCCACCGTGGTGCACCAGCAGCGCGACGCTGGGGTGGACATCCGCTACGGCGACGCGGCGCAGCCGGCCGTCCTCGAGGAGGCGGGAATCCACCGGGCCCGCGTGTGCGTCGTGGCCATCTCCGACGCCGCCGCCACGCGCCGGGTGGTGGCGCTGGCGCGCACCCTCAACCCGGCGTGCCAGATCATCGCCCGGACCCGCTACCTCGTGGAGATGGAACCGCTCCAGGCCGCCGGGGCCAACCTGGTCATCCCCGAGGAGCTGGAGACGTCACTGGAGATTGTCGCCCGGGTGCTGGCGAGCTACCTGGTGCCGCGCAGGGACATCGAGGGGTTCCTGGCGGAGGTGCGGGCCGGCGGTTACGAGATGCTCCGCACCCCCCACGTCACGGCCCCGAGCATGGCGGACCTGCAGTTCGCGCTCTCGGAGATGGAGATCTCCACGCTCAAGGTGGACGAGGGGTGCGCCTTGGCGGGGCATCGCCTGGACGAGACCGACCTGCGCAGGCTGTACGGCATCACCGTGGTGGCGATCCGCCGGGGCGAGGACGTGCTCTCCAATCCCGGGGGCGACACCGTCATCCTCCCTGGGGACGGGCTCATCGTGCTGGGCCTCTCCGAGGAGGTGAACGCGGCGTCGGAGCTGTTCGGGCAGGCGTAGCGGCGGTGGCGCGGCTCGCTTCCGGTCACCGCTCCTTCCAGGCCTTCGCCTCCGACAGGAGGCGGGTGAGCGTCGCCGCATCCCGGCGCCGCACGCACCCGCTCAGCTCCGCCAGGGTCGCCTCGAGGGCGGCCAGCGCCGGCTCCACCTGGTCGGCGTTGTCCAGGAGGAGGTCGGTCCAGAGGGCCGATGAGCTCTCCGCCAGGCGCGTCGTGTCGCGGCCGCCGGGACCGAGGGCGCCGGCGCCGTAGCCCGAGCCCGCCAGCGCCGCCGCCAACGCGCTGGCCGCCGCCTGGGGGAGGTGGCTCACCCAGGCCATGCGTGCGTCGTGCTCCTCGGCGCTGATAGGCTGCGGCTCTGCACCCACGGAGCGCCACAGCGCCATCGCGTGCCCGACGGCCGCCTCGCTCGCGCCACGGGCGGGGCACAGGAAGCAAGGCGCTCCCCGAAAGAGCCCGGGCCGTGAGGCTTCCCAACCGCTCCGGTGATCGCCCGCCAGGGGGTGGGATCCCACGAATCGCTCCCCCAATCCCTCCGCCTCCGCCGCCGCGAGGATGGTCCGCTTGGTGCTCCCCACGTCCGTGACCAACGATGCGCCCTGGAGACGCGGGGCCAGCTCCCTCAGCGTCCGCGGGGCCGCGCCGACGGGGAGGGCGAGGACGACCACGCCGGCTTCCTCGATGGCGTGGTAGGCCTCGGGGGAGGACGCGTCGCAGGGGAGCACGTGGGCGCACCCATCGGCCAGCGCGCTCCGGAGGGTCGCGGGGTCCCGATCGTATCCGAGCACCCGATGCCCCAGGGCCGAGAGGTCCCGGGCCAGCGAGCCGCCGATGAGCCCCAGCCCGAGGATGGCCACGGTGCGCCCGCCGTCGGAGCGGGCTGCCGCCTGCTCAGCCACGTTCGCCCCCTCGCTCGTCGCGCTGCGTGCGCCGGGAGAGCCCCACCAGCCTCCAGAACAGCTCGCGCACCGCCTCGTCGTCCAATCCCACCTCCCGGGCCCGCTCCGCGGCGCGGCGCACCACCGCCGCCTCCCGGGAGGGATCCAGGACGGGCTGGCCCGCCTCCTCCTTCAGGTCCCCGATGCGCCGGGCGATGCGCACGCGCATGGCCAGGGCATCCACGATGGAACGGTCCACGGCATCGATCTCCGAGCGGAGCCGCTCCAGCTCGGCCTCCCGAGGGGCGGTCACGCCGCCTCCACGGGCGAGCCCTGGGGTGCGGGCAGGTGGCGCCCGGCGGCGACGGCGAAGGGGACGAGGTCGCGCATGAGAGCGGCGAACGCCATAGGCGTGAGCGACTGGTCCCCGTCCGAGAGCGCCTCTTCGGGGCAGGGGTGGACCTCCACCATGAGGCCGTCGGCTCCCGCCGCCACCGCCGCGAACGCCAGGGGCGCCACCAGGTCCGCCCGCCCCGCGGCGTGGCTCGGATCCACCATGACCGGGAGGTGGGTCTCCCGCTTCAGAACCGGGATGGCGGCCACGTCCAGGGTGTTGCGCGTGGCGGTCTCGAAGGTGCGGATGCCTCGCTCGCAGAGGATGACCTGGCGGTTGCCCTGGGCCATGACATACTCCGCCGCCATGAGGAGTTCCTTCACGGTGGCGGAGAGGCCCCGCTTGAGGAGGATGGGCCGGTCCACCCGTCCCAGCTCGGAGAGGAGGGGGAAGTTCTGCATGTTACGCGCGCCCACCTGGAGGATGTCCACGTGCTCCGCCACCCGTTCCACCTGGCGGGTGTCCATGACCTCCGTCACCACCGGAAGCCCCGTCTCGGCGCGGGCCTCCTTCAGCATGCGGAGCGCTTCCTCGCCCAGCCCCTGGAAGGCGTAGGGGGAGGTCCGGGGCTTGTACGCGCCGCCGCGGAGCATGACGCCGCCCGCGGCGCGCACCGTGCGCGCCGTGGACAGAAGCATGTCCCGCCCCTCCACGGAGCACGGCCCCCCGATGACCGCCAGCATCCGCCCTCCCACGGTGGCGCGGGGGTCGTCCCCCACCTGGATGGTCGTCCGCTCGGCCGCGAACTCCCGGGACACCAGCTTGTACGGCTTGAGCACGGGCATGACGCTCTCCACGCCCGGGAGGCTGGCCAGCGCCGCCTCGCGGAGCGCCGCCTCGTCTCCGATGCACCCGATGATGACCCGCTGCTCGCCCCGGGAGAGGTGGGTGCGCGCGCCGTACGACTCCACGCGCTCGCGGATGTGGTCGAGCTGCGCCTCGGTGACGTCGGGGCGGGTGATGATGATCATCGTGGTTCTCCAGGTGGCAAAAAGAAAGCGGCCCGCAGGGAATCCCCGCGGGCCGCCGGTGCGTTCGGGCTTTCGTCGCGCTAGCCGCGCGTGCGCCCTCCTGCACGGCCCGCGGGGCGGGTCGCGTAGGTATAGTGGGCGTAGTAGCGCTCGGTGTGCGTCATAGGCGGCGAACCCTATCGGGAGGAGGTGCCCGGTGTCAAGGACCACTGCGGCCTGCCTGCCGGCCGCGCCGTCCTCAGGCCGTCAGGATCCGCTTCACCTGCTTCACCGAGAGCAGGTGCCCGGACGACTTCACGACGCCGTCCACGGCCAGCGCGGGCGTGGCCATGACGCCCATGCGCACGATGTCCTTGATCTGGTCCACCTTCACGATCTCGGCGTCGAGGCCGAGCTCCTCGATGGCCGCCTCGGCGTTGGCGGTGAGGGTCCTGCACTTGGGGCATCCGGATCCCAGGATTTGCACCTGCATGGGAGGTCGTCCTCCTTCGTCGTTCGTTGTTCGAACCTTCAGCCTCTCCAGACGTCCAACACCAGCTTGACCGCGATGGCCACGAGGACCGCGGCGTACACCTGTTTGATCCACGAGGGCTTCGCCTTCGTCGACATGAACGAGCCGCCGAGCTGCGATCCGAGGAGCACGGCCAGGACCGCGATGACGGTGAGCGGCCAGTTCATGCGGCCTTCGGCGACATGGCCCAAGTACCCGGAGAGGGAAGAGAACGTGACGACGAAGGCGGTGGTCGCAGCCGCTTCCCTGGTCCGGTATCCCATCCACATCAGGATCGGTGCGATGATGAATCCACCGCCGAGCCCCAGCATCCCGCCCATGAAGCCGGCGAAGCCGCCCACGAGCCCGCCGATCACGGACCTCCTGGCGAGATCCATCATCACCTCGGGTTCCGGCTGCCTCGCGAAGAGGATCATGCGGAATGCGGCGGCCAGCACGGCGGCGGCGAACAGGAGGAGCAGCGTCGTGCCCGGGACGTACTGCGCCGTGTGAGCGCCCACGGGGGCGAGGACGAAGGCCGACGCCGCCATGGCGAACCCGCCCTTCCAGTCCACGAGCCGGTTCCTGGCGAACGGGACCAGGGCCGACAAGGTGTTCAGTCCGTTGAGGAGCAGGCCCAGAGGGATCGCCACCTCCTTCACGGGGAATCCCGCCCATTTCAGCACCGGCACGTATACCATGCCGCCGCCCAGCCCCAGCATCGCGAAGAGGAACGAAGCCAGGAGGATGACCGCCACGACCGCCAGGTGCAGGATCATGCGGAGCTCACACTGCGTATCCGGAGCAGTCGCGGCAGCGGGGCTCTCCGTTCGTCACGCGTAGATAAGGCTCGGCCACGAGTTCGCCGCACCCCACGCAAATCGCGAAGCGTACCACCTCTTCCGGCTCCGTCCACTCCAGGTCCACGACCGGCCCCACCGCGAGCACGTCGCCTTCGGGAGCATCCCAGACCAGGTCCACCAGTTCCCACTGCTCGGACTCCGGAATCTCGGTGGCGGGAACTCCGGCTGTGCGCTTCTGCATGAATGCGGATGCCTTGATCCTGGGTTGGAGCGTGGGCTTGTAGCGGACGCGCACCGCCCGGCCGCCCGCCTTGTCGATGAGTGTGAGGCCCAGCTTTCCCTTCGGATCCTTCTCGATGTTGCCCTTTCCGAATGTACAGCCCGTGGCGAACTGTACCCCGTCTCCGAAGCACATGGCACCGTGGTGGTCGCCGATCTCCACGACGGCGTGGAGGGCCTTGGCGCCGCTGCGCCCGACGCCCAGGGCACGCATGCCCGCGAGGCCCATGCGGACCCCCATCGCGCTCGCCCAGCAGCGGTGCCCGTGGAACGCGAGTGCGTCGAGAAGGACCTGTCTGTCGTCCATCGGATGTAGCTCCCTTCCCGGGGTGCTCCCTTTGATGGCAAGGCCGGGATCCCTGCCATGCGGATGATGCTCAGGCGAGCCTGCCGTAGATCACGCCCGTTGCGGTGGCCATCACGATCACCAGGACCAGGAAGGCCAGGGTCTTGCTCGTGCCCATGAGGGTACGCATCACCAGGATGCTGGGGAGGGACAGCGCCGGGCCGGCCAGGAGGAGCGTGAGCGCGGGGCCCTCGCCCATGCCGCTTCCCATGAGCCCTTGGAGGATGGGGACTTCCGTGAGGGTCGCGAAGTACATGAACGCCCCCGCCACCGCCGCGAACAGGTTCGCGCCCAGGGAGTTGCCGCCGACCGATTGGGCCACCCACGCCCCGGGGATGAGCCCCTCGTGGCCGGGGCGTCCCAGGAGGAGGCCCGCCACCAGGATCCCGATGAAGAGGAGCGGGAAGATCTGCTTGGCGAAGCCCCACGAGGCGTAGAACCAATCCCCGGCTTCCCCGCTGGAGGTGCCGGCACTGAGGGAGAGCCCGACCACCCCGGCGCCGAACGCGACGAGGGGCTCGTGGGGGAACGCCAGGGCCAGGATCGCGGTGACGACGACCGTCGCCCCTACGTGCAGAACGCTCATGCCGATCCAGCGCGCCAGCGAATAGGCCAGGAGGAGGGCGAAGCCGGAGGTGATCCGCCACTTGAACGCATGGACCGCCGCCCAGGCGCCTTCCGTTGATGCCGGGGCGCCCCAGTTCGCGAAGACGAGGACGCCCACCATGGCGGCGAAGAAGATTGCCGATTGCCAGAGAGGACGGCCGTCCTCACCGGTGTCGGGCAGGTCGGCGAACCCGCCGGCCCGCTCCTCCCCCGAGCGCCGGAAGACGAGGTGCATGAGGATGCCGACGAGGAGCGCGAAGACCACCGCCCCCACCGCCCGGGCGATGCCTATCTCCAGCCCGAGGACGCGGGCGGTGAGGATGATGGCGAGGACGTTGATGGCTGGGCCGGAGTAGAGGAACGCCGTGGCCGGCCCGATCCCGGCGCCGTTCAGGTAGATGCCGCCGAAGAGTGGGAGCACCGTGCAGGAGCATACGGCCAGGATGGCTCCGGACACCGACGCCACGCCGTAGGAGAGCAGCTTGGGCGCCTTTGGGCCAAGGTAGCGGAGCACCGAGCCCTGATTGACGAACACCGAGATGGCGCCGGCGATGAAGAACGCGGGGATCAGGCAGAGAAGGACGTGCTCCCGGGCGTACCACCGGGTGAGGGCCAGCGCCTCCACCACCGCGCCGTCGAAGCGGGGCGATCCAACGGGGAGGAAGTAGAAGACCAGGAAGAGCCCGGCGATCCATGCCAGGGGCTTCCACTCGTGCGACCATGGCACGGCGCCCGCGCTCATTCGACGGCTCCCGGGATGTTTCCGGTGGCGGCTCCGCGGGCCATACGGAGTTGGACGAGCCGCCCCGCCTCCACGCGCGGGTCCCCGACCTCGTGACCGGCGAGGAGCCCTCGCAACATGACGAGCACTGCGGCCAGCTCGAGCGCCGGCCGGACGGGAAGGCGGTAGTAGACCGTGACCCCGTCCCTCTCCGCCTCTAAGAGGCCGGCGTTGGCCATGTAGCGAAGGTGGCGCGACGCCTTGGACTGGGTGATGCCCAGAAGGCCCTCCACCTCGCAGACGCACATGGGACCGTGCCGGAACAAGAGGCTCAGAATGCGGAGGCGCGTCTCTTCGGCCAGCGCCTTGAAGATGGACTCCAGGTCGCGCATGAGCGGTACCTCGGCAGGGTGTGGGGGTGTCACGGCGAATCTACCCGTCTAAGCGGGTAAAGGGAAGAACACGAACTGGCTTTCCTTGCTTTGTTATGGTGTGCATGAGGGTGCCTGTGCTTCGGTGTAGGGCTGCACGCCTGCCTTGAACACCCGCTTGGCCGGTTATATCAATGGCCCTCAAACGCCTAAAGGCCTCCCCAAGGGTCGAGATTGATATATTAACAAATATTGATATACTAGCTCCATGCCCACGGACCGGCTGACATGACTTCCACCACCCGCAAGCTCTCCTTCCTGGACCGCTTCCTCACCCTCTGGATCTTCGCCGCCATGGTGGCCGGGGTCCTGCTCGGCTATGTGTGGCCCGAGGCCGTGCGCGCGCTGAACGAGCGCACGCAGGTGGGGACGACGTCGCTGCCCATCGCCATCGGGCTCATCCTCATGATGTACCCGCCCCTGGCGAAGGTCCGCTACGAGGCGCTGGGCACGGTGTTCCGGCACCGGCGCGTGTTGGCGCTCTCCCTCTTCCAGAACTGGATCGTGGGGCCGGTGGTGATGTTCGCTCTGGCGGTGATCTTCCTGCCGGACCTCCCCGAGTACGCCGTGGGGATCATCCTGGTGGGGCTCGCCCGGTGCATCGCCATGGTATTGGTGTGGAACGACCTGGCCGAGGGGGACCGGGACCTGGCGGCGGGGCTGGTGGCCTTCAACGCCATCTTCCAGGTGCTCTTCTACTCCGTCTACGCCTGGCTCTTCCTCACCTGGCTCCCGCCGCTCTTCGGGCTGGAGGGGGTGACGGTGCAGGTCGGGATGGCGGAGATCGCGAAGACGGTGGGGATCTACCTGGGGATCCCCTTCGCCGCCGGGGTGGTGACGCGCCTCACGCTGGTGAACGCCAGGGGGCGCGCGTGGTACGAACGCTCGTTCATCCCGAAGATCGCGCCCATCACGCTGGTGGCGCTCCTCTTCACCATCGTCGTGATGTTCTCGCTCAAGGGCGACCTGATCGTCACGCTGCCCCTGGACGTGCTCCGCATCGCGGTGCCGCTGGGCATCTACTTCGCAGCCATGTTCCTGATCACGTTCTTCGTGGCCCGGGCCGGCTGGATCGGGGCGGCGTATCCGCAGAACACCACCGTATCGCTCACGGCGGCCAGCAACGACTTCGAGTTGGCCATCGCCGTGGCCGTGGGCGTGTTCGGTATCCACTCGGGGGCGGCGTTCGCGGCGGTCGTGGGGCCGCTGGTGGAGGTGCCGGTCCTCATCTTGCTGGTGAACCTCTCGCTCTACTTCCGGCGGCGGTTCTACGGCGAACGCCGGGAGACCGCATGAGCGCCGGGACCCTCGTCCTCCTCTCCGACGTCCACGCCAACCTCCCGGCCCTCGAAGCCGTGCTGGCGGAGGTGGACGCCCGGGGCGACGCCGACGCCGTGTACCACCTGGGCGACCTGGTGGGCTACGCCCCCTGGCCCGACGAGGTGGTGACGCTCCTGGACGGGCGCGGCATCGCCGGCGTGGCGGGCAACTACGACTCCACGACGGCCACCGACTACAAGCACTGCGGGTGCCGCTACGAGGACCCGAGGCAGGAGGCGTTGAGCCACCTCTCGTACGAGTGGACGCGGCAGCACGTCACGCGGGAGACGAAGCGGCGGCTCGGCGCGCTCCCGTTCCGCATGGACGTGCGCCCCATGGGCGGGCACACGGCGGGACCCAAGGCGATTCTCGTGCACGGGAACCCGACGCTCAACACGTTCTACTGGACCGAGGACCGGGACGACGCGTTCTGTCTGAAGATGGCGGGCCAGCTGGGGGCCAGGGCCGGTGACCTGATCGCCTTCGGACACACGCACAAGCCGTGGAAGCGCGTGGTGGACGGGATCCACTTCGTGAACACGGGCTCGGTGGGGCGCCCCAAGGACGGGGACCCCCGGGCGGGATACGTGCGGGCCATTCTGACCGACGGCACATGGGATGTGCAGCACGTTCGCGTGACGTACGACGTGGAGCGCGCCAGCCGAGCCATCTTGGAGAGCGGGCTGCCCGCGGACTTCGCGGAGCAGCTGAGGACGGGTGGGGTTTCCCGGCCGGCCTAGTCGTCAGGGACCGTGCGGGGAAGGACGCCGCCGGGCGATCCGAAATGCACCGCCACCCCCTGACCCTCGAGGGGGAGGTCCGCTGCGGGCGACACGAACCGCTCACGCTTCCTGTCGAAGTAGAGGCACCCGACCTCGTTGCCCGGCCTGCTCCGGACGAACGCCTCCGCGTCGTCGAGCGCGGCCAGCCACGTGGCCTTCCACGCCACCAGGTCCACCGGGACGGCGAGGTCGAGACGGGCGATCTCCTCCGGGCGATGCCGGCCGCGGCGCCGGAGCAGCTCGAGGAGGGAGAGGGGCGTGAACCCGGGGTCCTTACCCGCGGCTGCCCAGCAGAGCGCCCCGAGCGGGAGCACGCGCTCGTGGACGAACAGGATGTCCACGAAATCCCTCGGCTCGTCGCGACCCGCCAGCGCGAGCGCCTTGTTCACGGCGAGATCCACCTCGTGCAGGACGAAGCCTCCCAGCGCATCGCGGACCGGCGGCATGAATCGCCAGGCCGAGTCGTGGGCCCAGTCCACGCGCGTGGACCCTTCGCCGAGCGTCACCATCGCCCGGAGGAATCCCGGCTGGCTCAACTGGACCTCGACACCGTATCCCGCCTCGTCGAGCAGGGCCGAGTCGGCGTGGAACGCCTCCGTGACCCTCCGCTCCGAGTCGTGGAAGTAATCCAGGTCGTCGCTGTACCGGAGGGAATTGGGTGCGAAATGGAGCGCCGCCCCTCCCGCGAGGTAGCTCTCGGGAGAGCGATTCCTGGCCAGCAAGGCCAGCACCTGCCGTTGGAACCGGGTCAAAGGCATAGTCTGTGTGCCACCTGCCAGGCCTCCCGATTCCCGTGCTTCATGAGTTGCTCCGCGACCCACGGTACGTCCTGGGCACCGATGACCAGGTCCTTCCGGTATGACCAGAAGCACGCGGCGTGGAAGCGCCGGAACGCGCGCCGCGCCTCCCGCACGGCCACCATCCGGCGTGCGGTCTCAGGGTCGAGCGTGCGGTGGCTCTTCTGCCCACCCTTCCGCCCGATGTGGGCGAGGTATGCCCGGACTCTGTGGTCCATCTCAGCCATGATCAACGTTATCTGCTTATGATAGAAGGTCAAGCTCCGGAGGCGGAGCGGCCCGGCGTTGCGTACCTTTTCCGGATCACGCACCTGCATGGGAGAGCGATCCTGTGAACCAGCTGCAAGCGAGTCCGTTCTCTCCCCTCGAGACCCGCGTTGCCGGCGCCTTGGACGCGGCCGGAATGGTGGAGGCGGCGCAGCGCATGGTGCGGATCCCCAGCTGGGGCGGGAACGAGACGCCGGCGCAGGAGCTCATGGCGTCCCTCATGGCCGGCGTCGGTCTGGACGTGGACGTCTGGGAGATTCCGACGCAGGAGGTGTCCGCGCACCCGGCCTACGCGGCAGAGATCGAGCGCACCAGGGCCCTGGGCGTGGTGGGCACCATCCGTGGTGCGGGGAGCGGCCGGAGCCTCATTCTCGACGGGCACGTGGACGTGGTCCCGCCCGGGGACCCGGCGCTCTGGTCCCACCCCGCGTTCGACGGCGTGGTGGAGGGAGGCCGTCTGTACGGGAGGGGGTCGGTGGACATGAAGGGCCAGCTCGTCGCGGGGCTCTTTGCCCTGGACGCGCTCCGGCGCGCAGGCGTGACGCTGGCCGGGGACGTGCACCTCTTCAGCGTGGTGGGCGAGGAGGACGGCGGCACGGGGACGCTGGCTGCCATCCTGCGGGGCTACCGGGCCGACGGCGCGGTGGTGATGGAGCCCACGGAGCTGGCCGTGGCCCCGGCCCAGGCCGGGTGCCTGAATTTCCGTGTCCGCGTGCCGGGGATCGCGGCCCACGGCGCCATCCGCGAGGAGGGCGTGAGCGCCCTGGAGAAGCTCTTCCCCATGTACCGTGCGCTGGAGGAGCTGGAGGCCGAGCGTAACCGGCGCCTCGGCGGAGACCCCCTGTACCGGCGCTACCGCACCCCCTTCGCCATCTGCGTCGGCACGGTATCCGGCGGGGATTGGGCCTCCTCCGTGCCCGATCACGTCGCCATGGAGGGGCGTTACGGCGTGGCTCCCGGCGAAGACCCCGAGGACGCCCGTGGGGAGATGGCGGCGGCGCTGGCTGCGGCGGCGGCGCAGGACCCGTTCCTCAAGGACCACCTGCCCGTGCTGGAATGGTGGGGCGGGCGCTTCCTGGCGGCCCGCACCGACCCCGCGCACCCCCTGGTCCAGAACGTGCAAAGCGCCGCGGCGGCGGCGCTGGGGAGGGAGGTGAGCCTGGAAGGGATGACGTACGGCGCCGACATGGGGCTCCTGGCGAACGTGGCGCAGGTGCCCACGGTGCTTTTCGGGGCGGGGGACCTGCGCCGTGCCCATCGCCCCGACGAGTACGTGGACCTGGCCGACCTGGAAACCCAGGCCCGCGCCCTCGCCGTGGCGGCGATGCGCTTCTGCGGCGTGGCGGGGTGAGCTGGGGAGCGCCGCGCGGGAAGCGACGAGGTCGCCTCCCGCGCCCCCGTTACTGCCCCACGGTCCGGCTCACGATGGTGATCGGTTGCGGGTAGCGGATCGGGCCGAGCGGCGTCTCGATGGTCGGCGTCGCCCGGAGGCTCACCGTCGTCGGGGGAACCTCTCCGCCCGCGAGCGACAGCGCCAGGTTCACCAGGTCACGCCCGCTCCCCTGGAAGAACTCGAGGAGATCCAGGCTGACGGTCAGGGGGATGTCGGCGGTCCCCGCTGCCGGGATGAGAACGGCCTGGGGGATGCCTCCGCTCACCGTCTCCTTGTCCTGGAGGAGGAGGGTCCAGTCCAGGGCGGTCATGCGCGCCTGCCCGTTCCCCTCGGGGTTGTCGGCCCGGACGTGGAGCGTCAGTCCGAGCGGGAGGTCCCCGGTCGTGAACGCCGCGGCGATGCGGGCCGCGTCCATGAGCCCGAGGTCCTCGTAGCGCTGTATCCGGGAGAGGTCCACGCCGGCCAGCGAAAGGCCGGAGATCCGGTCCAGGGAGAAGTCCACCTGGCGCAGCGCGGCCATCTGCTGGAGCGTGGCACAGCCGGAGAGGACGGGGAGGAGGGCGAGGAGGAGAAGCGAAGCGCGCGGACGCATGCAGGGGATGGTGCGCATGGTGCCTCCTGGAGGGGATCCATTCCAAGCTAGCATCAAACGCCGCTGACGGGGGCGTCGGCGCGGGCCTCCCCGCTTTACCCCCGCTTGCCCTCCTGATATCGTCCTGACCCCGAATCCCAGCACGGAGCAGACGACCATGGCCGCCAACGCCTCCTTCGACATCTCCACCGGCGTGGACCTCCAGGAGGTGGACAACGCCGTGAACATGGCCACCAAAGAGATCGCCAACCGGTACGACTTCAAGGGGAAGGCGTGCACCCTGGAGCTGGACCGGAAGGCGGGCGCCATCAAGCTGGACGCCGACGACGAGTACTACCTGAAGGCGCTCCTGCAGGTGCTCCGGGAGAAGCTCACCCGCCGCGGCGTGCCGGTGAAGAACCTGGACGAGGGGAAGGTGGAGATCGGCTCCCTCGGGCGGGCCCGCCAGGCGGTCACCTTGAAGCAGGGGATCGACCAGGACACGGCCAAGCGCATCTCCAAGGACATCCGCGACGGCGGCTTCAAGAAGGTGCAGGTCTCCATCCAAGGAGAGGAGCTCCGGGTCCAGTCGGCGTCCCGCGACACGCTCCAGGAGGTCATCGCGTTCGTCCGCGCCCAGGACTACGGGATGGAGCTCCAGTTCGGGAACTACCGCTGAGCGGCGGCCGGGCGACGCGCCATGGGTAGACGCAAGAAGGGCGGTGCCTTCCCCGCCTTCGGAGCCCCGGATCCGCTGTTGGACGCCAGGCCCGGCGCTACCCTCGATCTGCACGGGGACACGGCGCTGGACGCCGAGCGCCGGATCGGCGACTTCATCCGCACCCAGGCGCGGGTACGGCCGGGGCAGGTGGTCCACGTCATCACGGGGAAGGGGAGGGGGTCGGCGGGACGGCCGGTGCTCCCCGGCGTGGTGCGCCGGGTCCTGGCCGGCGACGTCGGCCGCTTCGTCGCCCAGTGGGACAAGGATCTGGACGAAGCGGGATTCATGATCAGGTTGAAGTAGCGGGGCACGCCCCCGGGGCGGGAGCCTCGCCACGACCTCCGCCCCACACCATCCACGCCAGCACCCTCCTCCCATGAAGATCGGGCTCGTCGGCTTCGCCGGCTCCGGCAAGACCACGGTGTTCAACACGATGACCGGCCTCCACGTCCCCGCGACGTTCGGGGGCGAGGTGCGGCTGGGGTCGGTGAAGGTCCCCGACGAGCGCATCGACAAGCTCTCGGCCATCTTCTCGCCGAAGAAGACCACCTACGCCGAGATGAGCTTCTGCGACATCCCGGGCGAGCACGGCGCGCAGAAGAAGGGGCTCTCCGCCAAGGCGCTCCAGCAGATCCGGGACCAGGAGGCGCTCTGCCTCGTGCTCCGGGACTTCGACAACCCCGCCATCGAGGGGAAGCCGGATCCCGCCGGGGACCTGGAGGCCTTCCACTCCGAGTGCCTCTTCGCGGACATGGAGCTCGTCGAGCGTCGCCTCGAGCGCCTGAAGAAGGAGCGCAAGGACGCCGGCGAGATCGCGGCCTTCGAGAAGATGATGACCGTGCTGGAGGCGGAGCGGCCGCTCCGCTCCATCCCCCCGGAGGAGCTGGACCGCACGCTCCTCAAGGGGTTCGGGCTCCTGACGGACCGGGCCTTCCTGGTGGCCGTGAACCGGGATGAGAGCCGCGCCTCCGAGCCCCTCCCCGCCGGCATGGAGGCACGGCTGAAGGAATTGGACGCCGCGGGCCTGGTTCTGTCCGCGGCGGTGGAGGAGGAGATCGCCGGCCTCGACGCGGCGGACCAGGCCGCCTTCCTCGCCGACCTGGGGCTCTCCGAGTCCGCCCTCTCCCGGTTCATCCGCACGGCCTACGGGCTTCTCGACCTGATCTCGTTCTTCACCGTGGGACCCGACGAGGTCCGGGCGTGGACCATCCGGCGGGGCACGAGGGCGCGCCAGGCCGCCGGGCGCATCCATTCGGACCTGGAGCGGGGGTTCATCCGAGCCGAGGTCACCCCCTACGCGGTGTTCATGGCCCACGGCTCAGAGCACGCCGTGAAGGAGGCGGGGCTCCTCCAGATCGAGGGGAAGGACTACGTGGTCGCCGACGGCGACATCATGCACGTGAGGTTCAACGTGTAGAACCCAGCTCCCATCGGGCGCGCATCCACCTTGCGGAATGTTATTAGGATATTATCATCCGAATACCCGCAAAGGAGCCCGATGCTGTCCCAGACAGGAGTCTACGCCCTGCAGGCCCTGCTGCACCTGGCTGCGCACCGCAACGGCGCGCAGGTGCCGGCTGCGGTCGTGGCGCGGGAGCTCGAGATCCCCGGGACGTACCTCGCGAAGGTGCTCCAGCGCCTGGCCCGGGAGGGGATCCTGGAGTCCACCCGCGGCGCCCGGGGCGGCTACCGCCTGGCGGTGGAACCGTCCTCCCTCACCGTCGCCCGGGCAGTGACGCCCTTCCAGGACTTCCGGGATTCCGACACCTGCCTCCTGGGGGGGCCGTGCAACCCCCGGGAGCCCTGCACCGCTCACGCCCGCCGTTCCGCCTGGAACGCCGCGGCGCTGGAGATCCTCGAAACGACCACCCTCGCCGACCTGCTGTCCGGGGACCCCATCGGGTCCCTCGGGTCGCTCGCCCATCCACCCTCGGAGGACCCGCGATGAAGCCCCGCACCACCTTCCTCACCGCCTTGCTGGCGGTGGCCGCCTGCGGTGGGGATGCCCCTCCCGCCGACGCCTCCGCCTCCACCGCCTCCGGAGCCACCGCGGCGGCAGCCGCTGGAACCGGTCTCTCCGACGTGGAGATGGAGCAGGGGATCGGGCCCATCCGCGACCTGCAGCTCGGTGCCGTGGACGACGCGCTGGCGAAGGAAGGCGAGGCGGCCTTCGTCACCAAGTGCTCGGCGTGCCACAAGCTCGAGGAGCGCTACGTGGGCCCGGAGCTCGGCCAGATCCTGTCCCGCCGGCGCCCCGAGTTCGTCATGAACCAGATCCTGAACTCCAACGAGATGGTGCAGCGTCATCCCGTCGTGAAGGAGCTTCTGGCGCAGTACTACACGCCTATGCCCGTGCAGGTGACGGACGAGGCGGAGGCCCGCGCCATCCTGGAGTATCTCCGGTCCGTGCAGACCGGGGCCGCATCCACCCCCGGAGGCAGCCAGTGAGCGGCGCCCCGTCCACCCAACCCAGGAGGAATCGCAGCATGGGTCGTTCATCCAACCGTGGTCTCTACCTGCTCGGCGCGGCGCTCGCTGCGGGCACGGTGGCCACCTTCGCATGTCAGGGCGGAGGCGGCGTGGGAACCGGCGCCGGCGACCTGGCTGCTGCCGCGCAGGCGGTGTACGTGGCGCCGGGCTCGTACGACGAGTTCTACGCCTTCATGTCCGGCGGCTTCAGCGGGAACCTCACGGTCATGGGCCTCCCCTCGGGACGGCTCCTCAAGACGGTTCCTGTGTTCAGCCAGTTCCCGGAGAACGGGTGGGGCTACACCGACGAGACCAAGGCCATGCTGGAGACGTCCCACGGCTTCGTGCCCTGGGACGACGCCCACCATCCCGAACTCTCCATGACCGACGGCGTGCCCGACGGCCGGTGGATCTTCATCAACGGGAACAACACCCCGCGGGTGGCCCGCATCGACCTCACCACCTTCGAGACGACGGAGATCATCGAGATCCCCAACTCGGCCGGGAACCATGCGTCGCCGTTCATCACCCCGAACTCCGACTACCTGGTGGCGTCCACGCGCTTCAGCGTGCCCATCCCCAACCGGGACATCTCCATCGAGGAGTACAAGGAGAACTTCAAGGGGACGATCTCCTTCATCCGGGCGAGCCAGCCCGGGCAGATGGACGTGGCGTTCCAGATCCTCATGCCGGGCTACAACTACGACCTGGCCCACGCCGGCAAGGGCCCCTCGGACGGGTGGATCTTCTTCACCTCCTACAACTCCGAGGAGGAACACACGCTGCTCGAGATCAACGCCTCGCGGAAGGACAAGGACTTCATCGCCGCCGTGAACTGGCGCCGGGCGGAGGAGTGTGTCGCCTCGGGCGCCGGCCGCACGGACCAGGTGCGCTACCAGCACAACTACATCGACGACCGCCACATCGCCGTCACCGAAGAGAAGACGTCGGTGCGCGTCATCGAGCCCGCCGACTGCGGGAACCTGGTGTACTTCCTCCCCACGCCCAAGTCGCCCCACGGCGTGGACGTGGATCCCACCGGCGAGTACATCGCCGCCGGCGGCAAGCTCGCGACGGTGATCCCGGTCCACTCGTTCACCAAGATGATGGCCGCCATCGAGGCCGAGGACTTCGAGCAGATCATCGACGGCATTCCCGTGCTCAAGTACGAGTCGGTGCTGGCGGGCGAGGTCGCCGATGCGGGGCTGGGGCCGCTCCACACCGAGTTCGACGGGAAGGGCTACGCCTACACCACGGCCTTCATCTCGTCCGAGGTCGTGAAGTGGCAGATCGGCACCTGGCAGGTGGTGGACCGGATCCCGGTCTACTACTCGGTGGGCCACCTCATGATTCCAGGCGGTGACTCGCGCCAGCCGGCGGGGAAGTACCTGGTGGCGCTGAACAAGATCACCAAGGACCGCTACCTCCCCACCGGGCCCGAGCTGGCCCACTCGGCGCAGCTCATCGACATCTCCGGCGACAAGATGCGCCTGCTCCTGGACTTCCCCACCCAGGGCGAGCCCCACTACGCGCAGGCCATCGCGGCGGACATCATCAAGGACAAGCAGGTGCAGTTCTTCAGCCTGGCGGAGAACAGGCACCCCTGGGCCGCCAGGTCCGAGGCGGAGACCAGGGTGGTGCGGCAGGGACGGAACGTGCACGTCGCCATGACGGCCATCCGCAGCCACTTCGTGCCGGACAACATCGAGGGGCTGCAGGTGGGCGACTCGGTGTTCTTCCACGTCACCAACCTGGAGCAGGATTGGGACGTGCCCCACGGCTTCGCCGCCATGGGAGGCAACACCGCCGAACTGCTCGTGATGCCCGGACAGACCCGCACCCTGGTGTGGGTGCCCCAGCAGCCCGGGGTCTACCCGTTCTACTGCACCGACTTCTGCTCCGCGCTCCACCAGGAGATGCAGGGCTACGCCCGGGTCTCCCCGCGCGGCGCGAGCACCCCGATGCGCTGGGGCACCGGCGGCACCTGGAAGTCCAACTGACCTATCGCCGATGCGGGAGGGGGCGGCGGCGGCGCCCCCTCCCGGCCCCCTCCCCTGGAGGAACCGAGCCATGATGACGAAGGGAAGCCGGATCCTGGTCCTCGTGGCCGCCCTGGCCCTGGGCCTGGTGTACGTGCTCCCGATGTGGCGCATCAGGCTGCAAGCTCCCCAATACCCGGAGGGCCTGGGGATGGTGATCCGCATCAACACCATCGTGGGCGTGAAGGAGCACGACCTGAACAACATCAACAACCTGAACCACTACATCGGGATGAAGCGCATCGAGCCCGAGTCCATCCCTGAGCTCAGGATCATGCCGGCCCTGGTGGGCGCCCTCATCGTGCTGGGCGCGGCGGTCGCCGCGCTGGGGCGCCGCAAGGCGCTCTACGCGTTCACCGGGCTCTTCCTCGCCTTCGCCGTGGCGGGGATGGTCGACTTCTGGATGTGGAACTACGACTACGGCCACGACCTCGACGAGGAGAACGCCATCATAAAGATCCCGGGGATGAGCTATCAGCCGCCTCTCATCGGCTCGAAGCAGATCCTGAATTTCAAGGCGCACTCGTGGCCGGCCTCGGGAGGCTGGATCCTCATCGCGGCCGGAGGGCTGTTCGCGATGGTGACCGCCTCGGAAGTCCGCCGTGGGCGCAGAGAGGGGAGCGGGACGGGCGGCACGAGCGGCGATGCAAGCCGCAGCCCGGCGGCGCCGGCCCTGGCCGCGCTGGCGCTGGGCGCCACCCTCGCCGCAGGAGCCTGCTCCGGGCCCCAGACCCGCCCCATCGCCTACGGCACGGACACGTGCGAGCACTGCCGCATGTCACTGGCCGACGAGAAGCACGGCGCCGAGGCGGTGACGAAGACTGGACGGGCCTACGCCTTCGACTCCATCGAGTGCCTGGCGGCGTGGTTCGGGGGCCTGGAAGACCCGGCCACGGCCCATTCCCTCTGGGTCACCGACTTCGCCGACCCGCCGGAGCTCGTCCGCGCGGAAGAGGCGTACTTCCTGTTCAGCCCGACCCTCCAGTCCCCCATGGGCCTTGGACTCACCGCCTTTGCCCGGCTCGAGGACCGGGACGGAGCCGTGACCTCCTTCGGCGGCGCGGCGCTGGACTGGGCCGGCGTGCGCGCCCTGGTGGCCGAGAAGTGGCCCGGGGGAAGACCCCAGCACGGTATGGGGCACGGGATGCACGGCGGCCACTCGGAGACCATGGCGCCGCCCGACTCCTCGGCCGGCGGAGACGGCGCCGCGGCCCCCGAGCACGCCCACACCAGCTCCTGAGGCGGTCCGTCATGCTCCGGGTCGTCGCGGCCGTGGCCGTAGCCACCGTCGCCC
>Ga0315541_1001469_pt1 | contig 21761 bp, 18 predicted proteins | sample SalMarSW160190MG_FD_203095 | JGI IMG/M metagenome (GOLD analysis project Ga0315541, IMG submission 203095) | Salt marsh sediment microbial communities from the Plum Island Ecosystem LTER, Massachusetts, United States - Salt Marsh Sediment SW1601-190 ...
CCACCAGGCGGCGCTGGTCGGCAGCGACAACGTACTCCGGGTGCTCCTGGACAGGGGCGCGGACGTAACGGCACGGGACGTGATCGGCAGGACGCCGCTGCACGTGGCAACCGAGGGAGGCCACACGGGGGCCGCCCTTCTCCTCATTGCGGCGGGCGCCGACGTCGGCGCCGTCGACAAGGACGGCGAGACACCCCTGCACCTTGCAGCGCGGGCAGGGGACGAAAAGGTAGTGCGGGCCATACTGGAAGGGCCGGCGCCCCTGAACGTCAAGGACAGCTTCGGCTTGACGCCGCTCCACTGGGCCGTGCGGAAGGAGCACTGCGGCGTCGGGGGCATTCTGCTTGCGCACGGTGCCGAGCACGACATTCACACCGCCGCCGGGATGGGCGACCTCGCGGCAGCCGAAGCGCTGCTGGCAGAGGACCCGGAGTTGGCCGGGACCAAACTCGGGCCGCTCGGAACGCCCCTGCATTGGGCGGCGCGTGGGGGGCATCCGAAGCTCGTCGCGCTGCTTCTGGAGAATGGGGCTCCACCGGACGAGCTGGACGGCGCCGGCGAGAGTGCTCTGACGCTGGCGACGTGGCGAGGCGACAGGGAGTCGGTGGCGCTTCTGCTCTCGCACGGAGCCGACCCGAACGCGGCGAATAGGCGCACCACAACGGCCCTTCACATCGCGTCCCGTCTGGCGTACGCGGATATAGTGGAACTCCTGCTGAGCCAGGGGGCAGACATAGATCGCGCGGACGAATACGGCCAGACTGCCTTGCACTTTGCAGCCGAGGCCAACAGCCTGCGCGTGGCACGCCTGCTGCTGGAGTCGGGGGCTGACCCCGGCAGGGCCCCCGATCATTGGCCCTCGGACTGGCCTTATAAGTTCGGGGAACGCGCAGCATCTTTGACGGCTGCCTTGCGCGAGCATAGCCGCATGGCGAAACTTCTGCGCCAGCATGGCGCCACGGATTAGAGGGCACTAACACAGCGCGGGCGCGGGGCGCCTGCGCTCCGGCAGCCTGACACGTTGGCCGAGAGGGAACGGGAGGGCACCAGATTGCAGTTCACCGTGCACGTGACAAGGGGGATCAGTACCCTGCTGACCATCCTGCCCGGCGAAGCCCTGTTCTTGGGGCGCGACTCGGGACAGTGCCAGTACATCCTGCGCGACAGAGCCGTCTCGCGCAGGCACTGCAAGCTGTCCGTCTTCGGGGACAAGGTGTGGGTCGAGGACCTGGGCAGCACCAACGGCACGTGGGTGAACGGGCAACGCACCGAGAACGCCCTGGTCTCCCAGGGGGACGTCATCGCCATCGGCCACAGCCGCATCATCGTCGGGTAATTGATCCTCGACATCCGGCTTCGCGATCCTGGCTCGGCCCGTGTCCGCTTGTGTCGCTGGGGCCTGCCCACCGGCATTCACTCCGAGTGCCGCCTCACCGCGCACGAGGCATCTCGTCGCTCCGACCGCCGCCGCTCTCCCGAGCCGGAGATCTCTCGTCGTCCCGCCCCGCGGCTGCGGGGCGGGGTCCTCGGGATGACATTGGTCTAGCAGTTGCCAGCGCTCACTGGCAAGGGCTGGGGAGGGATAGGCGCTCTTGTGGCGTGGCGGAGGTGTCAGCAACGGCCGAGGACGACGACGAGGACGAGCACGACGACGATCACGCTGCTGCCGGCGCAACGCTGCCGAGTTGAAGCCATCAAAGCCCCGCACGGGGCGACATACGAGTAGCCCTGGCCGACAGGCCAGGGAAGAGGCGCTTAACACCCCCACCGAGCCCGTGCCGCAGGCGCGGAACGGGCGAAACAGCTCCCGCCGGCGTCTCAAACGGCTCCGCCTGGCCCGATCGCGTATCAGAAATTTGGAAGGGCAATATCAGAATATTGCCAATTGCGGAATTGTGGGGCAGGCGGTAAAATGGTGCTTCGCGTACCGAGTTGGGGAGTTGGTTTTAGACGCGCTTTGGGGCGCTGCTGCCGGGAGGGGGGTGCAAAGCCGAGCAAAGGGGTGGCTCGGTTTGTACCCTCTCTCCCGGGATACTGTCCTGCAACACCTGACCTTCCTTTCATCCCGCAACGCGCGCCCGCTCTACCTTGCGGGGCGCTTGCCCCGTCCACGATGGTGACCTAGAATGCCGCTCCGTGTTGCGCCCATTCCCTGTGGACGGGTGGCGTGCGCCAGATGGACCTGTCTATAGTCATCCCGGCCTTCAACGAGCGGCACAAGATCGGCCCCGACGTGCGGGCGGCGGCCGCGTTTCTGCGGGGCGAGGGGCTCTCGGGTGAGATCATCGTCGTCGACGACGGCAGCACGGACGGTACCGGGGCGGAGGCGCGGAACGAGCCGGTCGGGGCGGGCGTCGTCCGGCGAGTCGTCCGGCACGAGCGCAATCACGGCAAGGGCTGCGGCGTGCGCACGGGCCTGCTGGAGAGTGTGGGCGACTACGCCATGTTCGCCGACAGCGGCCTGTGCATGCCCTTCCGGAACGCCCTGCGCGGGTTGGCGCTGCTCAGCGGCGGCACCTGCGAGATCGCCCACGGTTCCAGGCGCCTGCCGGGGAGCGTGGTGCTGCGGTCCACGGGGCCCTACCGCCGGGCGCTGAGCGGGCTGTTCAGCCGCACGATCCCGCCTCTGGTGGGCACGCCTCCGCACCTGACCGACACGCAGTGCGGCTTCAAGCTTTACAGGGGCGACGTTGCACGAGAGCTCTACGCGCAATGCCGGTGCGACGGCTTTATGTTCGACATCGAAGTGATCCTTCGAGCGGTGCGCGCCGGCTACCGGATCGAGGAGTTCCCGGTCGAGTGGCAGAGCGATCCGGACACGCGGCTGCGCGTGATCAGGGCCATCCCCCAGTCGCTGAGCGAGCTGCTGTCCATCCGCCGAGCGCTCGCCGCTGGGGCCGCGCCCCGCGGCCCCGCCCCCCGGGCTTGATCGCCTTCACTGGCCTTCCCAGCGTCCGAACCGCCTCAGAACGGATTCTCCGTCGGCGGCCCGGATGACGGCCGCAGCGCAATCTTCGTGCGCGGCGCAGTAGCTCTCGATCTCCCGCTCGTCCATGACCATGAAGGCGGTGGACAGGGCGTCGGCGCGGGCCGCGCCGTCCGCCAGCGCCCAGGCGGAGCGATAGCGCTCGACGGGACGCCCGGTGTGCGGCTCGATGATGTGCCGGCCGTGCAGCTCGACGCCGGAGCCGCTGAGGGCCCGGCCCCGCAGGCAGAGCCCTTCCAGGGCGCGATCATCGGTGCCCGGCGCGCGGAGCGCGACGGTCCATCCATTTTCCGGACCGCTGCCGAGGCCCAGGACAGTGCTCTCGCCGCCGTGCAGCAGCGCCGACTCGACGCCCCACTCCGCCAGCAGTTCGGCCATCGCATCGAGGGCATAGCCCTTGCCGATCCCCCCCAGGTCGACGATGACGCCCTCGGCCCGCGCGGTCACGGCATTCTCGCCCTTATGTATCTCGACCAGGTGCATGCCGGAGCGGCGCCTTGCCTCGGCGAGTTCGTCGTCCGAAGGCGTGCGGGGCGATCCGTCCCGGTCCTGCCAGGTGGCCAGCAGCGCGCCGACCGTTGGATCGAAGGCCCCCCGGGTCTCGGCGTGGACACGGGCGGCGATCTTCAGGCAGTCGTAAGCCGCGGCGCCGATCCGCACGCTCCCGCCGGCGGGGAGGCGGTTGATCCGGGCCACGTCGCTGCTCGCGATGAACCGGCTGAGCTCGCGCTCGAGCCCCTCCAGTTCGCGGAAGGCATCCGAGGCAAGCTGCCGGGCAAGGCCGGCATGGGCGCAGGCGAGGACGATCTCGAACCGCGTGCCCATCGCCTTGCGCGAGAAGCGGTGATGGGGGGCGGTGTTCGTCGGCTCGCTCACTTGCCGGTCTCCCGGGGCGCCGCCTGGCCGGACGCGCCGCGGGCGGCGTAGGCCTCCCAGAGGTCCGCGCGCACGAACGCCCGAAGCGGCACGTTGGGCCGGAGCTCCACTTCGCCGCCGGGCAGATCGGCCAACAGGTTGACGTAGAGAGCGCGCTCGCCGGGCGGGCGGTCGCCGAACAGCCTGGCGACGAGGGCCGGTTCCACCTCTGGCTTGAGGATGAGGAGCGGCGCGAGCGGCCCGTGCGGCACCCGCTCCAGCCAGCCCGTGCGGCCGAAGGCGCGGAGGTACCACGGCAGCGGCCAGTAGTCATTGCCCGGGCAGATGACCTGGATGGGCATGGCGCGGCCCGCCGGATGCGCCTCTGCGACGTGTTCGATGCGCCGCGTCAGCAGCAGCACGTCGCTCGTCGTCTGCACGTAGGCGTACGGGTTGCCGGGGTCTTCGTAGTCCACGAAGCTCGCCCGCCACGCCTGCCACGACAGGTGGGTCAGCGCGGCCAGCATCAGCCCGACCAGAGCGACCTTCGCCGCCCGGCCCGGCGCTGCGCGCACGAGCACGGCCGCCCCCACGCCGGCCAGCAGGATCATGCCGTGCAGGAATCCCAACATGCACCAGGGCGTCTTGTAGGGCAGGGCCGAGTAGGCGACGACCAGCGCAAGCGTGTAGATGCCGAGGAAACGGACCAGGTGGACGTTGGCTTCGCCCAGGCCCTTCCCGCGCGCAGCCGCGACGAAGCCGACCGCCGCGAGCAGAACGACGGCCGCCTCGGTCCAGACTGCCCCGCCCGGCGCGTGCGACCAGAGCAGTATCTGCAGGTAGTAGTGCCACGGGTGCACGTGCCAGGCGGCATCGTGCCGGCCCAGCCCACGGCCGACGTAATGGCCGTAGGCCGCCACGGAATCGAGCGCGCCTCGCGGATTGCTGAAGAACGAGGAGAATAGCAGGAGGGCGACCGCCGCCGCCACGAGCAGCAGGACGCCCGCCGCCGTGCCGAGCTCCCGCACCCGGGGGCGAAGGGCCTGCCGGGCTGCAGGCCCGGCCCAGGCAGCCGTCAGCCCGGTAGCCAGCAGCATGACAAAGAGGGCGATCACGGAGGTCTCTTTCGCCGCGCACATGAGGCCGACGCAGACGCCCGCCAGGACCAGCCACGCCGCACGCCCAAGCCCCGACGATACGACCGCCTTGTCGGATGCTCTCTCTGGCCGGATCTGAGCGGCCCTCACGTACCGCCACGTCCCGGCGATTGCAGCGAACGCGAAGCAGGCCAGCAGCGTCTCCGAGATGTAGAAGCGGGCGTAGAACACCATCGCGGGCGAGGCCGCCGTCAAGACCACGGCGCAGGCTGCGGCCGTCCGCCCCAGGCCGTCGCGCAGCAGCCAGGGCAGCGCCACCAGGGCGAGGCCCAGCAGCGCGGGCAGGAGCCGCAACTGCGCCTCGGTGATCTGCGTGAGGCGCCGAGCGCCGACCAGCCACGCAATGGGCAGCGTGAGGTAGTTGAGGGCAGGGCCGTGGTACTCATGCGGATCGTAGACGTACCCGTCGCCTTCGAGCAGGCGGCCGAACTTGAGGGCCTGGACGGCCTCGTCGGCGTGCATGGGGCGATTGCCCAGGTCTGCCAGGCGCAACATCGCACCGCCCGCCAGGGCCGCCGTCATGAGCAGCAGCGCAAGCGTGCGACGGTTCATTCTGCCGGTTTGCCGTAGACCTCCACTTCGACGTAGTGGTTCGCTTCGTTGGAGGTGTTGCCGTTGCTATAGAGGCGGACGTAGCCCGCCCGGGCGCCCTTGCAGTCGATCAGCTTGCCCTCGAAGGTCTCGACGTATGCCTTGTCCGCGCCGACCCCCAGGCCAGAGGAGTCATCGTGGTCGCTGTTGAAGACCGTGGTGACATCCGTGACGAAGGCTGCGTCGGAGCCGAGCTGCACGATCACGTCGCGATAGGCGCGGGCCTGGATGTGATAGTGCCAGACGAGGACGGCGTAGATGGCGGCCTCCTGCCCGAGGTCGATCTGGACCCACTGGGTGCCGGGCCCGAGTTCGACGAAGCACCCCTGCTCGCCCGCCTTGTCGCCGTCGGTCACGAGTTCCAGGTCGCCGATGATGGGCCATTCGTCGCTGCTGGTGACGGGCTTGCCGAGGGCGAGGTTGGTCGTGCCTTCGGGGGCGAGGAAGGGCGGGCGCGGCCTGCCCAGGGGCTTCTCGATGTTCGGCTCGTTCACCGGTTTGGGCGTGCCGACGAACATCGGCTGGGGCAGCTCGATCCCGATGGGCACGAGCGCCGGCGCGGGCTCTTCGCTCGTTGCGGCGGCCGAGGCCGCCAGCGCGGGCTCCTGGGCGGGGGCGGGCCGCTTCGGGGGCTCCTGCGGCTGCGGCACCGCCTGCCTCGGGCCGGCTCGGGCGAGCGGCTCCGGGCCTCTGGCCAGCCTGCCACGCAGGGCGATGCCTGCCACGAGCATGGCGGCCAAGGCCAGCACGAAGATCACGTGTGTGACGGTTTTCATTCCCATCTCTCCCCAACGTCCGGCGGCGGAAGGCCACGCAGGCAGTCTACGCATATGGGCGCGCGATATCAACGCGTCTCGGCCCGCCCCTTCTCTTCCACGGGCTTGCCGTAGACCTCCACCTCGGTGTAGCGGTTGACCTCTTCGACGTGGTTGTTGTTGCTGTAGAGGCGTACCCAGCGCGCCACCTCGCCCCCGGCGTAGACGAGCTTGCCCTCGTAGGTGTCGACGTAGTGCATATCTGAGCCGGCGCGCAGGCCGGCCGAGTCATCCGCGTCGTTGTTGAACAGCGTTCGGACGTTCTGCGTGAAGTCAGCGTCGTCGGCGATCTGCACGATCACGTCGTAGTAGACGCGGGGCTCGTCATGCTCGTGCCAGATGACGACGGCGAAGATCTCGGCGGAGCGCACCAGGTCGATCTGCACCCACTGGAGGCCGTCCATCAGCTCGACGAAGTTGCCGAAGCCGGCTTCCTTGACGCCGTCGGTTACCTGGGCCAACTCGCCGATGATGGGGAAGTCGTCGCTGGACGTGACGGGCTTGTTCAACGCGAGGTCGCACGAGCCGGGCGGCGCCATCAGGGGCGGGCGGGGCTTGCCCGTCGGTTTGGCGAGGTTCGGCACGCGGATGGTGAGGCCCAGGTCGGACGAGACGTTCCGGGGCAGCTCTATCTCGACGGGCACGAGCGCGCGCCCGCCGGACATGAACTCGCGGATCCGCCGGTTGACGACGTCCACGACGTTGTAGGTCGTCTGAGTAGCGCCCGTTATGGCGTGGATGGTCCGGGGGCCCGGCCGGCGCAGGCTAACCCCGAAGCCGGGCGTGCCGTCCGGCCCGACGATGTCCCTGCCGACGAACATGCCGGAGAACCACTCCGTGCCGATCTTCCCGCCGTAGCCCGGCGTCTCCTGGTGGCGGTAGAACCACAGCTCCTTGATCGCCTTGCGGTCCGGTTCGAGGGCGAGGATGCCGAACACGTCCCCGTTGCGCCCCTTGCCGTTCACCTCGAATGCGAGCCCGAGCGGCTCGCCGTCCGGCCCGCTGGCCTCGAAAACGACCATCTGGCCGGACGTGCGGGGGCGGATGCGCTCCTTGAACAGATGGGCGACAGCAACAGGCCGGAGCCGGCCCGGCTCCGTGATGCCGAAGACGGCCAGGACGGCCTGCTGCTTCTCGAACTCCTCCAGTGCCTTGATCATCGGTCCCCAGGCGATCTTTGCGCTCGTGATGGCCGTAGCGCAGGTGGCGCTCAGGATCACGGTGAACGCGACGGTGTAGAGGCTTTTCTTCATGCGGTCGACCCCTGCCCGCGCGCGGCGAGCACGGCGGCGTCCAGCGTCGGCGCGACCACGTTGCCCAGCAGCACGGCGTACATCATGAACTCCGGGTTGGCCGTGAAGCCGCAGACGATCACAGCGAGGAGCCCGATAAGGAGCCCGTAGAGCCATCGCCCCGCGCGCGTGCCCGGCGAGGTGGCCGGATCCCCGGCCAGCACGAAGGCGCCGAACAGGAAGCCGCCCATCAGCACGAACCCGTCGAACCGGGGCAGCGCCCCGGCGTCCAGGCCCCGCAGGATGAGCAGGCCGGCCACTGCGGCGAAGGCGATCCCAGTGACCGTTCGCCAGTCGACGGCCCTCGTCAGCAGGAGGACGATGCCGGCCAGCAGGATCGCACCGGCGGCGAGCACGCCCGCCGGGGCCCTCAGATCGAGAAGCCGCGCCATGGTCGCGCCGCCCACCGAAGCGAAGGACGGCCCGTCCGCGAGCGTGGGGTAGCTGACCGTGAAGAAGGCCTGGCCCAGCAGAACGGGGTTGACGAAGTTGTGTCCCGTCCCGCCGAAGACCTCTTTGCCGAAGAAGACGCCGAAGGCGGCCGTGGCGAGAACCAGCCACAGCGGCACATCCACGGGCAGGACCAGGGCAAGGAAGACGGCCACCGTGAGCGCGCCTCCCCGGGAGCGCTTCCCCCGAACGCGGGCCACGGCCAGCTCCGCCAGCCGCCCGGCGGCGAACGCCACGCCGAAGACGGCCAGCGGCCGGACGCCCCACCAGTAGCAGGCGAGCGCCATCGCGGGCAGGGCGGCCAATGTGCCGGCCACCGCGTAGCGCCGCAGCTCGCGCCCGGATGGCAGGTGCTCGGCGGGCGCCGGTGCGTCGGGCGCGGCGAAGGCGAGGTCCGCCAGTCGCTGGACGATGCTGATGCGCGTCTCGGCCACGCCGTGCGCCTCCCTCACCAGTTCTCGTAGAAGATCATCTCGTCGGGGATGTTCTTGGCCCGAAGGACTTCCTCGGTAGCCTGGATCATCGGCTCGGGGCCGCAGAGGAAGGCCTGCCGCGGCCGGTCGTCGGCCGCGAGAAGTCTGTCCACGCACAGGTGGATGAACCCCGTCTCGCCGTCCCACGCCGCGCCCTTCTCGGGTTCGGACAGGGCGTAGTGGACGCGGAAGCCCGGGTGCTCGCCCGCCTGCCGGTCGAACTCGTCGCGGTAGAACACGTCCTCGGTCGTCCGAACGCCGAAGAACAGCGTGCACCGCCGCTCCGGCCAGCGCTCGTAGACGTAGCTGATGATGGACTTCGCGGGCGCGATGCCGCAGCCGCCCGCGACGCAGACCACTTCCGTGTCGGGATCTTCGGAGAGGATGAACTCGCCGTACGGCCCGGTGAAGGTTACGTCGTCGCCGACCTCGACGTTGTGAAGGTAGGTGGAGCCGACGCCGCCCGGGACGAGGCGGACGATGAGCTCGACCTCGCCCTGCTCGGACGGGGACGAGCTAATCGAATAGGCGCGATGAACCGGTCCGCCCCGGGCCGGCACCTCGACCTGAACGTACTGACCGGGCCGGAACTCGATCCGGTCCGGTTCGGTCAGTCGCAACCGGAGCTCGCGCATGTCGCGGGCCAGGGCCCGAACCGAGGCGACGAGCGCGCGGAACTGCTGGATGCTGAAGTACTCCTCCCTGATCCGGACTTCGATGTCCTGCTTCACCTTCACCTGGCAAGCGAGGCGGACGCCGCCGGCGATCTCCTCCTGCGTCAGGAGCGGCAGTTCCGTGGGCAGCACGGGTCCGCCCCCGGAGATGACGGTCACCTTGCAGTGTCCGCAGGTGCCCTGTCCGCCGCAGCCGGAAGGGATGAAGACGCGGTTGGCATAGAGCGCATCCAGCAGCGTGCAGCCGCCCTCGACGGAGAGCGGCTCCCGGTCGTTCACCTTGATCTCGCAGACGCCGTAGTCGGTCAGCAGCCGGTCGGCGATCAGCAAGGCGGCGGCGAAGAGCCCGCCCAGGGCCGAGAGCATCAGGACCGAGTAGAGAAGCGTCTCCATCAAGCAGCCCCGTCAATCACTGAATGCGCGCCATGCCGGAGAAGCCAAGGAACGCCACGGCCATCAGGCCCGTCACGATTATCGTGATGCCCAGCCCGCGCAGCGGCTCCGGGACGTCCGCGTGCTGAAGCCGCCCGCGTATGCCGGCCATCAGGCAGATCGCCAGCGCCCAGCCGAGCCCCGAACCCACGCCGTAGGCCACCGTCTGCCAGAAGTCGTATTCGCGCTCCAGCATGAACAGGCTGGCGCCCAGGATGGCGCAGTTGACCGTGATGAGCGGCAGGAAGATGCCCAGATTGTAGTAGAGCACGGGCGTGAACCTCTCGATCACCATCTCCACGAGCTGCACGAACGCGGCGATCACCATGATGAAGACGACGAGCTTGAGGTGCGTGAGGTCGGTTGCCAGCAGGGGGGCGCCTTCGGCCAGCACGCCGTGGTAGATCGCGTAGTTCAGAGGCGTGGTGCACGCCATGACGAACAGCACCGCCATGCCCAGGCCGAAGCTGGTCCGCATCGTCCGGGAGACGGCGATGAACGAGCAGAGGCCGAGGAAGTCCGACAGGAGGATGTTGTTCGTTATAGCGGCGGCCAGGAAGATGACGGCCGCCTGTGTCGTCTGCGCGTCGGCCATCACGGTCCTCCTGCGGATCCCAATGCAGGTGTGGCGGCGCCCGCGATCGCGCCACGGCAGTCATTCTGAGTTCGCCGCGGGGCGAACGAAGAATCTCGGCGTTCGGGGCTCCGGACTACGAGATCCCTCGCCCCGCAGGTGCGGGCCTCGGGATGACAACCGCTGGCCACGCCGAGTTGCATCGCACTTCCTCATCGGGGATCAGCGTGCGGTTGCGGCGCCGGGTTCTGTCGGCGGCCAGAGGCACCTGACCACCCAGACGACGACGCCCATCGCCAAGAACGCGCCCGGCGCCATGGCGACCAGGCGCACGGGCGGAATCGTCTCGGGCAGCACGGGGCGACCCAGCAGCGTGCCGGTTCCGAGCGGTTCGCGAATGACGGCGATGGTGCAGAGCACGACGCCGTATCCGAGCGCGGCTCCAAGGCCGTCCAGGGCCGCCTTGAGCGGAGGCTCGCGCGACGCGTACGCCTCGCAGCGCCCCATGATCAGGCAGTTCGTGATGATGAGCTCCAGGTATGGCCCCAGCGCGTTGCGCATGTGGATCCAGTGGCTCCGCAGGTAGAGGTCCACCAGAATCACGAGCGTGGCGATGACCAGCATCTGCACGATCATGCGAACGCGACGCGGCGTCCAGTGCCGCAGCACCGAGATGAGCAGGCAGCTCAGCGTCGCCACAAAGGCGAGGGACGCGCACATGACCAGCGTCTTGTCCAGCTCGTTGGTGACGGCCAGGGCGGAGCAGATGCCCAGCGACTGGTAGACGATGGGGTTGCCCGCGCCGATGCCGCGCCTCAGGGGCGTCAGCGTGCCTTCGGGTGCGCCGAAAGTGCCCGGCCCGGGTTGCATGTGCACGTTGCCCCTTGAGGATGACGTTCGGGACGGCCCGCCTCAGGGGCTATTGCAGAACCCGGATCTACTGCGGCCGGCTGCGAAGCCCGATGGCTGTGTTGTCCGCGCAAAACGTCCTCAACGTGGCATTCAGCCACGCTTCCGGCGTTTTGCGCCTGTCGCCTTGCCCTCGGACTTCTCGCTCGTCCTCGTCACGAACGGGGTTCTGCAATAGCCCCTCAGGCCCGGAAGCTCTCGGGCTCGAAGCCGACGGGCGCGTCCTTCTCGACGGCTTCGTTGACGCGCAAGACGCTCACCGCCGTCTCGTAACCCACTTCCGGCGGGCAGGACAGCGGCGTGACCTCGCGGATCGCGTTGAAGAAGTTCTCCAGGTGCAACTGATGGATGGGCTTGGGCAGCTCGGGGACGATGGCCTCCCTCTCGCCTTCCTCCTCCTTGCGCGACTCTCCGATGAGCTGGATCGCGCTGGTGCCCATCTTCTCGACGCGGTCGGCCTTATCCACCCACTCGGGCGGCTCCTTGGTCGGCTCGGGGATGTAGAAGCACTTGCTCAGGTCTTCGGAGATGTTGATGGTGCCCCGATCGCCCATGAAGGTCTCGTAATAGCCGCCGAAGCTCGTCGTGTTCAGCACCTGGTAGAACGCCCTGACCACGCCGTCCCGCGTGGGGTAGTCGTAGATGGCCATGATGCTGTCGCACCACTCGCGGTCGTCCTCGTAATAGTCTCTGCCGCCGCTGGCGACGACGGAGGACGGAGGCGTGCCCAGGAACCAGTTGAAGACGTCGATCTGGTGCGAGCCCAGGTCGGCGATCGGCCCGCCGGAGAACTTCCTGTACCAGCGCCAGTTGCGGAACCGGTCCATCGTGTCGTAACCGTACTGCTCCAGCACCTCGCGGGGTATTCGCAGCTTCTCGGGCACCTGGGCTTTCGGCTGCACGGCGCGGTTCCACTGGCCATTGCAGTTGGTGATGCGTCCCAGGGCCTTGTCCTTCTCGATGAGCTGGAGCGCGTGGACATAAAACGGGTTGCTGCGGCGCTGATGGCCGATCTGCACATTCTTGCCGCTGGAGCGGGCCGCCTTCACTATCCGGGCGGCGTCCGCCAGGGAGTTGGCCATCTCCTTCTCGCAGTAGACGTGCAGGCCGGCCTCCAGACAGGCCAGCGTCTGCTCTGCATGGACCCAATCCGGCGTGGCGACGATGGCCGCGTCCAGGTCGCCCTCCGAGGCCAGCATCTCCTGGTAGTCGGTGTAGAGGACCGGCATAGGCTGCCCGGACTTGCGGATGACGCCGGAGCCGTACCGCTTGCTGTAGTCCCAGATGTCGCAGACGGCCTTGAAGCGGATGCCGGGCACCTTCAGGGCGTCGCGCAGCAGCACCATTCCCTGCGCCCCGGCGCCGATGATGGCCACGTTCAGGTCGTCCGCGTTCGGCGCGGCAGCCGGTGCGCCCCTGGCGGCCTTTGCCAGCACGAGGCCGGCGCCCGTTGCGGCGACGGACGTGAGGAAGGCCCTCCGTCCCATGCCTCCTGGCGGAGCGAATGGCTTCCCGGCTTCAGGAGACCGCGTGAGTGACCTGCTTTGTTCTGTCATGGAACGTGATACCTGGATTGCAGTTGGACTGAGAGGCATGTTGCGCGCCGGGGAAGCTCGGCCCGGACCGCTGCTACCGTCATGCGCACGGCAGGCGCCGGCAGCGCTCAGTAAACGGACTCGGGGAAGTAGTGGTCCCTGGCGTTCTCCGGCGTGATGAGTTCTACGTCCAGCTTGATGTGCCGGGGCATGAACTGCCCGAGCTGCTTCGCCTTTCCGTCGCGCAGGTTGCTGACGCACATGTGGACGCCCACGGCGATCATCGACGGCGGATAGGTGGTGGTGGCGGGATAGCGGGGGTCTCCGTCCAGCACCTTCTTGACCACTTCCTTCATGCCGGCCCCGCCGAGGATCCATATGTCCGGATTGGCTCCCACCTCTTCGAGAGCCTGCTCGACGCCGAGCGCCATGTCGTCGTCGGACGCCCATACCGCGTCGATGTTGTCGAACTGGGTCAGGAAGTTCCTCATCACTTCGTGGGCCTTCTCGCGGTTCCACATGCCCGGCTGGCGGCCCAGGATCTTGATGTCCGGGTACCGGCGGAAGACCTCCAGGGCGGCCTCCACGCGGTCCGTGTTGACCGTGGAGGGGATGCCTTCCAGGGCGACGATGTTGCCCTTGCCGCCGAGCTTCCCGGCGATGAACTCGGCGCTCTTGCGGCCGAACGCTTCGTTGTCCCCTTCGATGAACAGGTCGGCGACGGGCTTGAGGAAGCCGCGGTCGACGCTGACGATGTAGATCTTGTTGTTGTGGGCTTCCTCCGCGATGGGCGTCAGCGGCGCCGACTCGGTGGCCAGGATGACCAGGCCGTCCAGCTTCTGCTGGCTCATCATGTCCTTGATGTCGGCGATCTGCTTCTCGGGCCCGATGGCGGTTGCGTAGGCCCAGTTGACGTCGGGGTACATCTCCATGGCCCGCCTGGCCCACCAGCCGACGCCGGCGGTCCAGCCGTGGTCGGCAGCGGGGACGGAGACGCCGATTGTCAGCTTCCTGGCCGGCTCCCTGGCTGCTGGCGGTTCGTGAGAGGGTTTCTTGCAGCCCGCGCAGATAAGGAACAGGCCGATCAACGCGACACATATCGCCAGACGCTTCATCTTCGATCCTCCGCAATGCCGATCCGGGGTTGGGATGCCTTACTGCTCCGTCCGAGAGCCGCGTTGAACCAGGACGGCGGCCACGATGATCACGCCCTTCACGAGCCCCTGCAGGTAAGGCGAGACCTGGAGCAGGTTCAGCATATTACCAATGACGCCCAGAATCAGCAAGCCCACGACGGTGCCCCAGACCTGTCCGGAGCCGCCCGTCATTCGCGTTCCGCCGATGACGACGGCGGCGATGGCGTCCAGTTCCAGCATGGCGCCCGTCTGGCCGCTGCTGACCGCGTTCATGCGCGAGCTGTTCAGGAGTGCCGCCACGCCGGTCAGCCCGCCGATGAGGGTGTAGGTAATGATCTTGATTCGGTCGACGGCGATGGCGGAGTAGCGGGCGGCCCGCTCGTTGCAGCCGATGGCATAGACGTAGCGCCCGTAGCGCGTTCGGTTCAGCACGATGTGGGCGGCGACCGCCGCCGCGATGAGGGCCAACACAGGCCACCGCAGAACGACTGCGTTGCCGTACCGGTTCGTCAGGTAGGGGATGTCTAAGCCGCCGGCGCCGAGCTTCTTGAAGAGCTCGGCGCTGGCAGAGCGGAACTCGCCGCCGTCGGCCAGCGCGAGGGCCAGCGAGCGGTAGGCGGCCAGTCCGCCCAGCGTTGCGATGAACGGGGCAATTCGCCCCTTGGCGATCAGGATGCCATTGAGCAGCCCCGCCGCCAAGCCTGCCAGGAGGACCGCCGAGACGGCGATCAGCACGCCCCAGACCTCCGACCCGCCCAATCCGGTCCACCCGAACAGACCGGCCAGAGCGATCCGCACCGCCCCGTAAGGGACTTCCATCCCGGCTTGCTGGGCCTGCGCCGCGGCCGCCGTGATCTCGGGCGCCCTGATGGCCGTGTTCATGAGCCAGATGCCCAGCCCGCCTGCGAAAGCCATCAGCGACCCGACCGACAGATCGATGCCGCCGGAGATGATCACGAAGGTCATGCCCAGGGCGATCAGGCCCACGAATGACTGGTTCTCCACGACGTTCAGGATGTTCTCGGGCAGCAGGAACGTTGGGTTGAAAGCGGTGGTCACCAGCACCAGCAGCGCCAGCGCGATCAGCGGGCCGAACACCTCCAGCGTCCGCCTCCTCGACCACGACCGGCGCACGGCCACCAGCCCCTCCGGTCCAAGGTCGGGTTCCCTGTTCTGCCCGTCCGGCTCGGCGCTCATTCGTCCGCTCCTGCCTTCACACCCGCGGCGTGCAGCATCACGTTCTCCTCGGTCATCTCGTCCCCTTCTAACACCTTCACGATGCGGCCGGCGCGCATAACGACGATGCGGTGGCACATGCCGAGCAGCTCGTTCAGTTCGGAGCTGATGAGAACGCATGCCATTCCGCGCCCAGCCACTTGCCGGATGAGGCCGTAGATCTCCTCCTTGGCGGCGATGTCGAGGCCCCGCGTCGGCTCGTCCAGGATCAGCGCCCTGGGCTCGACCTCCAGCCACTTGGCGACGGCCACCTTCTGCTGGTTGCCGCCGCTCAACGTGTCCACCGGATCGGTCGCGCGGGCCAGTTTGATGGACAAACGTTCGACGTGGGCGCGCGTGGCCGCAAGCTCTGCTCTGCGAGAGATGAAGGGCTTCGCATAGCGTTTCAGGGAGACGATGGTGACGTTCTCGACCACGCTGCGGCCCATCAGGAGGCCGCGCCCTCGCCGGTCTTCGGACAGGTAGGCCAGGCCGCGGCGCACGGCCTGGGCCGGCTGATCGGGCCTGAGCTCGGCGCCTTCGATGGTGACCCGGCCCGCCGCGCGGGGGCGCAGTCCGGCGACGGCCTCCGCCATCTCCGTGCGGCCGGCGCCCACCAGTCCGGCGAAGCCGAGAACCTCGCCGGCCCTCACCTCGAACGACACGTTGCGCACCCGCCCCTGGACCGAGAGCCCTTCCACGGTGAGCACCGTCGCGTCCTGCGGCGCCGCCCGGTCGGGGAAATGATCGGCCATCGGGCGGCCCACCATCAGCGAGGCCAGCCGGGCCTCGGCACTCGGTCCGTCACCGAACTTGGCCCGCTCCAGCGTTGTGACGACCTTACCGTCCCGCATCACGGTGATTCTGTCGCAGATCCTCAGCACCTCCGGCAGGATGTGCGAGATGTAGAGCACCGTTACGCCCTGCGAGCGGAGGCGCCCGATCAGCTCGAAGAGCCTTTCGGCCTCGGGCCGGGCCAGCACGGCCGTCGGCTCGTCCATGATGAGCACGCTCGCGTTGCAGCTCAGGGCCTTGGCGATCTCGACCATCTGCCGCTGCGCGATGGAAAGCGATCCCATCTCTCGAGCGGGGTCGATCGCGCTGCCGACGCGCGCCAGGTGGCGGCGTGCCTCGTGGATGCTCTCTTTGCGATTGATGAAGCAGAACGTGGTCATCTCGCGGCCCAGAAACACGTTGTCGGCGACCGACAGCGTGTCCACCAGGTTGAGCTCCTGATGAACCATGGCCACGCCCAGCCGGAGGGCGTGGGCCGGATCGGTCGCGGTGACGGCCCGTCCGCCGTAGGTCAGCCGCCCCGCGCTCGGCCGGTAGACGCCGCTGATGATCTTCATCAGCGTGCTCTTCCCGGCGCCGTTCTCGCCGACGATGCCGTGCACCTCGCCGCGCCTGAAGCCCAGGCTCACGCCGTCCACCGCGCGCACCGCCGGGAAGTCCTTGGTCAGGTTCTCGACGGCCAGTATGGTCTGTTGCTGCGCCGTTGGCATGCCCTGAGGTCGCCTCCGGGACCGGGTTCAGAAGCCCAGTGGGCCGCCGGATTCTACCTCATGCGCCGCCGGCGCGTCTACCCGACGCTGACGCCTCGGCGGCGTTTGTCTTGACCGCTTCGTGCGGTTAACATGCACGCCTCACTTCCGACCGCAGCGGTGCAAGGAGAACAGGGGTGAAGGCGACAAGGGCGTTTGTGGTGATCGCGTTGGGTGCGCTGTGCCTCGGCATGCTGCACGGAGCACATGCCGCCGACGTGCCGGAGGACGCCGTCCAGAGGATACGGGACGCGGCGCCGGATGCCGCGCCGGCTCAACCGGCCACGCCGCGCAGGCTGCTGGTGTTCACGCGGTGCCAGGGGTTCCGCCACGGTTCCATTCCGTTCATCTCCGAGGCGGTCCGCGTCCTCGGTGAGAAGACCGGCGCCTTCGAGGTCGTCGTGAGCGATGACGTCGGCATGTTCAGGCCGCAGAATCTCGCGCAGTTCGACGCCGTCTGCATGAACAACACGACGGGCACGCTGTTCGAGGACGAGGAGCTCAAGCGCGCGCTCCTGGACTTCGTGCGCGGAGGCAAGGGGATCGTGGGCATTCACGCCGCGACGGATTGCTTCTACGACTGGCCCGAATACGGCGAGATGATGGGCGCCTACTTCCACGGCCATCCCTGGCACGAGAAGGTCGGCATCAAGGTCGAGGAGCCGGACCATCCCCTCTGCGCCGTCTTCGGCGGCGCGGACTTCGATGTCGAGGACGAGATCTACCAGTTCCGCGAACCGTACTCGCGCGAGAAGCTGCGCGTGCTGATGCGCCTCGACCCGGCCAGGACGAACATGGACAAGCGCGGCGTCCGCCGCACGGACGGCGACTTCGCCGTGAGCTGGATACGCAACTACGGGAAGGGGCGCGTCTTCTATTGCTCGCTGGGCCACCGCAACGAGATCGCCTGGAACCCCGTGGTGCTGAAGCACTATCTGGCCGGCATCCAGTTCGCCCTCGGCGATCTGGCAGCGGACGCTACCCCGAGCGCGCAAGTGACCGGCCGCGAGTGGCAGTCCCTGTTCAACGGCCATGACCTGACCGGTTGGGAGTGCCGGCCCGGGGGCTGGCACGTCGAGGACGGCGTGATCGCCTGGAGCGAGGGCGCCGGCTTCCTCTGGAGCGAGCAGCGCTACGGCAACTTCGTGCTGGACCTGGAGTTCAAGCTCTCGCCGGGCACCAACAGCGGCGTCTTCGTCCGCACGGACAGCAAGCCGAACTGGCTACACACCGGCATCGAGGTGCAGCTTCTGGATTCCCACGGCAAGGACACCCCCGGCCGGCACGACTGCGGCGCCGTCTACGACTGCCTGGCCCCGAGCGAGAACGCCGTCAAGCCGGCCGGAGAATGGAACCGCATGGCCGTCACGTGCAAGGACAACGTCGTGCGGGTGAACTTGAACGGCCGCGACGTAATCGACATGGACCTGAATCAGTGGACCGAAGCGCACAGAAACCCCGACGGGAGCCCCAACAAGTTCGACATCGCTTACAAGGACATGGCCCGGGAGGGCTACGTCGCACTGCAGGACCACGGAAACCTGATCTGGTTCCGCAACATCCGCATCAAGGTCTCGCAGTGAACCGCGGAGGCACCGGCATGAAGAAAGAGAGCAAGAAGGGCCTCGTCTCGCGCCGCCGTTTCCTGGGCGGCGTGGCAGCGGCAGCAGCAACGCTCACCATCGTGCCCAGGCACGTGCTGGGCGGTGCGGGCCAGACGCCCCCGAGCGAGAGGCTGAACGTGGCCAAGATCGCCTGCGGTGGCATGGGCAAGAGCGACCTCCAGGCCGTCGCCCGCCTGGACTGCAACATCGTCGCCCTGTGCGACGTGGACGAAAGGAACGCGCGGGAAGCCTTCGAGCAGTACGCGGATGTGCCGAAGTACCGCGACTTCCGCAAGATGCTGGAGGAGATGGACGGGTCCATCGACGCCGTCGTCGTCTCCACGCCCGACCACACGCACGCCGTGGCGGCAATGGCGGCCATCAAGATGGGCAAGCACGTCTACTGCCAGAAGCCGCTCACGCGCACGGTCCACGAGGCCTACGCGCTGATGGAGGCCGCGCGCGAGCACGGCGTCGTTACCCAGATGGGCAACCAGGGCCACGGCGGCGACGCCCTGCGCGCCACGGCTGAGTACCTCGAGGCCGGCGCGATCGGCACGGTCCGTGAGGTGCACGTCTGGAGCGACCGCCCCGTCTGGCCCCAGGGCGGGGGCCGGCCTCTCGATACACCCGACGTTCCGGCGTATCTGGACTGGGACTTGTGGCTTGGTCCCGCGCCCGAGCGTCCCTTCAACTCGGCGTACCATCGGTTCAAGTGGCGCGGCTGGTGGGACTTCGGCACGGGCGCCCTGGGCGACATGGCCTGCCACAACATGGACCCGGCTTTCTATGCGCTCGGCCTGAAGGAGCCCGTCAGCATCCGCGCCGAGTGTCCCGTCTATAACCCCGAGAGCTTCCCGCCCTGGTCGATCATCGAGTGGGAGTTCCCGCCGGAAGGCGACCGCCCCGCCGTGAAGATGATCTGGTACGACGGGGGCAGGAAGCCCCCGCGCCCGGAAGAGCTGGAGGCGGACCGCGAACTCGACGGCAACGGCATCCTGTTCGTCGGCGACGAAGGCAAGATGCTGGGCAGCGGCTGGTCCGGCTCGTGCAGGATCATCCCCGAGGGTAAGATGCGGGAGTTCCCGAGGCCCGAGAGGACGCTGCCGCGCTCAATCGGCCACTACAAAGAGTGGGTCGAAGCCGCCAAGGGCGCCCTGCACGAGGGCAAGCCCATCGTGCCCGGTTCGAACTTCGATTATGCCGTTCCCATGACGGCCGTCATCCTGTTGGGCAACACCGCGCTGCGGTACCCCGGCTGCACGCTGCGCTGGGACGGCGAGCAGAAGAAGTTCACCGAGCCCGAGGAGGCGAACGGGCTGCTGCACTACGAGTACCGCTCGGGTTGGACGCTGTGAGCCTGGGCTTGCGCGTGCGAGCGAGGGAATCCTACATGAGGCACGTGACAATCGTGATCATTCTGGCGTGTGTCACACTGCTGGCGGGCCTCGGACAGGAAGGATGCGCCGCACCGCCGTCGGGCCAGCCTGAGTCCGAGGCACGGCCCGCAGGGCCCGTCACCTTACCTCTGGGCGAGACGCCGGACGCGACGCCGGGCGCGCCCTTCATCGGCGACTGGCAGGGCGTGCGGCTGAGCGCCGGCGACGAGCGGGCCGTCGTCGTGCAGGTCATTGCCCTGGGCGGCCGGCGCTACAGGGCGCTCGTCCTGCCCGAGTTCGACAAGCGGACACCGCCCCTCGTCGTGCTGGAAGGGCGCGAGTCCAACGGACGGGTCGCCCTGGAAGGCGAAACGCAGGACGGCGCAGCGTGGACCGGCACGATGGAAGGCGAGCGCCTCGCCGGGACGGTCCGGGGCGAGGAGGCGGGCACCTTCCAGATGGTGCGGGTCGTGCGCCTTTCGCCCACGCTGCGGGCGAAGCCGCCGGAGGGCGCGATCGTCTTGTTCGATGGCTCCGATCTGGAACAGTGGGAGCATCCCGGCGGCAGGCCATGCGCCTGGAAGCTGCTCAAGAGCGGGGCGATGGAGGTCGTCCCTGGCACGGGCTCCGTCGTGAGCAAGAGGCGGTTCACCGACCACAAGGTGCACGTCGAGTTCCGCCTGCCCTTCATGCCGGAGGCTCGCGGCCAGGGCCGGGCCAACAGCGGCGTATACCTCCAGGGCCGCTACGAGCTGCAGGTGCTCGACAGCTACGGCCTGGAAGGGCGCGAGAACGAGTGCGGCGCCGTCTACGGCATCGCCAGGCCGCGGGTCAATATGTGCGCGCCGCCCCTTCTGTGGCAGACTTACGACATAGAGTTCCGCGCGCCGCGGTTCGACGAGGCCGGCCGTAAGGTCGGGCACGCCTGCATGACCGTGTTTCACAACGGCGTGAAGGTTCATGATCAAGTCGAAGTCCCACGCCCGACGGCGGGCGGTGGCGGTGACGAGTCCGCGCCCGGTCCGCTGCTGTTCCAGGACCACGGCAACCCGCTCCAGTGCCGCAACATCTGGGTCGTCGAGCTCCCGCCGGATGAGCCGCCCGGCTGAGATGTGCGGCGTGAACGGTCCAGCGTTCAGGGGCTGACCAGGTTTCACACGATGACTTCGCGGTGAGGGGGACGTGGCGTGAAGATATACCTGTCTGCGCCGCTTTTCACGCAGATGGAGCGCCGGTGGAACCGGCTCCTGGCGCAGGGGCTGGAGGAGCGGATAGAGGGCGCCGAGGTCATCCTGCCGCAGGACTTCAAGTTCGGCCAGTCCTACAATGACCCTCGGGATTTCCCCAGCATATTTCAGGCTTGCATAGAGGGGGTCCGGCGGGCGGACGCCATGGTGGCCGTGCTGGACGGGCCGGACGTGGACAGCGGCACGGCGCTGGAGATCGGCGTGGCCTACGAGCGGGGCATACCCATCATCGGGGTGCGGACGGACTACCGCGAGAGCCAGGATCGGGGCGTGAACCTAGTCGTTGCGGGGGCGTGCACGGAGGTCCTGCGCGAGATGTCCTTCGGGGAGGACATGGGGCAACTGGTCAAGGACCTGTCGGGAAAGATCGTCGCCGCCCTGCGGCGCACGGAACGCGGAGAGTAGGGAGCGGCCCGCGAAGCACTGCTGCGGGGCAAGGCACCCTCGGCCGCCTGCTTGGCTCGTGCCGTAAAGCGCCGCCGTGGCGAGCGCGGCCCTCTGCGTCTGGTGACCGGCTGGCGCGTCAGTTGGCTGTTACCTCCAGGATGGGGAGGCATCCTTCCGGCACGACGGAGCAGAACTCGGCTCCCTTCACTGTAACTCCGCCTCCGACCGGGCCGAAGCGGCCCTTTGGCTTGACAGGCTCGGGGGGAGGGGATTAGATTGGGAAGTCTGCGGGGCGTGGCTCAGCCTGGTTTAGAGCGCCGCGTTCGGGACGCGGAGGTCGCCGGTTCGAATCCGGCCGCCCCGACCAGCCTTTCCCAGCCTACTCGAAGGCTGGAAGGCTTCGGCTGGCATGCCAGCCCGGAGTGCCGGAGGCCAGGCACTGCGGGATCCCCCGACTGACGCGGATGTGGCGGAATTGGCAGACGCGCTAGGTTGAGGGCCTAGTG
>Ga0315541_1001478_pt1 | contig 21703 bp, 11 predicted proteins | sample SalMarSW160190MG_FD_203095 | JGI IMG/M metagenome (GOLD analysis project Ga0315541, IMG submission 203095) | Salt marsh sediment microbial communities from the Plum Island Ecosystem LTER, Massachusetts, United States - Salt Marsh Sediment SW1601-190 ...
CAAACAAAAGTTCCCTCTATATCTCAAAGAGCTAGAATTCAGATATAACAATCGACACACTGATATCTTTGAAAAAGTCTCAGATTTCATGTGTGATTTGGTGCCAAAACTTAACTAATTACCTAATATTTTTCTGCATTCAGCGGAGAGCCCGATCAAGAACGTAGAGACCATTTAAGGATCTCGGGAGGGACAATACAGGGCCTCTCACTGAACTATACAACTTGGATAAGGGATGATTGGCGGTTACCTTGTGTAATACGTCGGATAAATGTAACGATTAAGTGTATGGTTCGCTATAGGTGAGAGACTCGCTGATAATTTATAAATGCACGATTTAGAGGCAATAGGATTATTATATCTAAATTTTGGCAAGCCGCTAACTATTTGTTTTATCAGCTTATATTTTTTGCTTGATAGGAGGAATATAGGATGTCCCCTTTTACTCATGATCTTGCGACCAAAATATAGCCCTGCTGCTGCACCGACCACACTGAGAAAGTAGGATGTCATGAAGCTAAAATACTTCCCAAGCCACCATCCTATCCAACCGCCGATGGAAATGCTCAGGACGATCAATGAATTAGGGGACGTTGTTGACTATGTTGACAAGTGAAAGTTAGTTAAGCTAGTCAACAACGTCCCCTATTTCATTATTGTGTCGATCTCCAATCAGCCAGCCATTCAAGATATCCAAGTCTTTGTAATAAAGGTCTTTATTTTGAACCAATTTGGCCATTTTAGTCAGGACAGCCCGTAAATCTTTATCCATTGATATAGTTCTTAATGCCTTATCGGTGTTTTCAGTATTCGGAATCCATTTTGATAGGATAAACTCCATTGCAGTCTCGTCGCCCTCTCTCTTGTATGACTTAACATGTAAGGTCTTTATCATCTCCCCAAATGCCCTTTCCATCATATCCAGAGCAATTCCACGCGGTGAAATGGCGAACATACTGGTCAAATATCCACTGTTCAATGCCTTCATCCGAACCCTACTGAGGAAATGGGATTTTCCTTCGCCATAGCTTCCGTTAAGAAATTTTATCTTGCCATATACCCCTTCAAATATTTCAGCCATATCAGTTTCGATAACTGGATCGAGCGGATTAGATGAAGAAGAGAAAAACTCAACGTCTTCCACAGAAGGTACCCCATCCTTTAGGGAATTTATTATTCTCATAGCGACAGACTTTTCTAAACCGTCAGGCATGATTTTCCCTCCTTACAAACTCTATGTATTTGTAAGCATTAAATTCACCATTTCGCTGGTATATGTTTATTCCCCCACTTCCAAGGGACAATTTGCAGGAGTATTTATTGTCTAAGGTTTGTACTTCGGACTCAAGAAGCCTGCCAAGATCTACTGAGAACTCATCAAGAGGATAAGAAAGGAGTTTTTTAGGATCTGATGTGTCAAAAAATTCATCTTTCTGTTTCGCTGTCCATAGAAATTTATGGACCTCTCTAAGCAGAATAGGTCTCATGCTGTCCGTCTTCATGCGTTGGTATGCCTTAAAGAGATTGACGAGAAAATCCTTAGGGTCAAAAGGTCTGTTGAAGAGTCTGTTGAATTCCCTTTTTAGTTCCTCCGAAATGACAGATGGATCTAATGACCTTATTTTATATGATTTAACGAAAGTTCGAATTTCGGCGACATTCTTTTGGAAATTGATCCTTAAACGCAGAATTCCTCTGATATGGAAATCTTTCATGCTATTTCCTTTGATATCTTGAAGACCCATTGAGTTACACAAAGAAATGAATTGAGCATCAAATTCCATACGCAAGCCAGTCATATGCTTTGAATATTTATTTCTGATTTCATTGAGAAGCGATTCGACCCCGAGCGATTTGAGAGCACCGGCAAAGCGATTGTCATTGACTATCTGGCCAAACTTTGAGAAGTCACCCTTGTCCAGTGCATTGCTTATTGCTTTAAGGTCTTTTTGGCCTTTGTGGAGTTCCTCTCGAATCTGTTTCAAAGCACGTTCTGTTTTGCTCACAGCCTCTTTCATTTTTATATCCTTCCCATAAAAGCCTAATGTCTAACTCTCAGGCGTTCGATCCAATAATTAACTATTTTGCTTCATATCAGTCCATTGCCAATCTCTAGTGATCAGCTCTATTGAAAATAACCCTTTTAATCCATTTATGATTCCTTGCTCTTCAAATTGGATGCTGCCGCTTTTCGCCCTGAAGGTGTGATGCGCCATTCCTTCTTGACACGTTGCACAAAACCCTCTTTTTCCATGGCTCCCAAAGCACGCCGCATCATAAAAGTCCACCGAGGACGCTTTCCTTTTGATTCCATTTCGGTGGGTGGGAAAAGATCGGAGATTCGCTGCCCCATCTCCTGCTCTATTGTCTCCTTTTGGGTGGTTCCACCAAGATCTTGAAGGATTCGAAGGGTCGGCGCGTAATATTTCCAGAGGGGTAATGGTTTTTCTTTTGTTTGTTTTGTAGGGTTCCATCCGTGCTTAATTTCCTGCCAACGTTTACGGAAGCTCGCCAATTCCATCTCGAATTCACCTACCTTCTTGGCTATTGAAATAAGGTCCTCAGCTCCAGTGTAATTTCCTTTTGCAAGAAGTTTTCCAGCCTGGGCGTTGATTTGTTTAAGAGCTGATTTGACATCCCTCAGGCTCTGTCTTAGAGACCTCTCAACCTCTCTGGCACCCGGAATGTATCCCATATCTCTATCCCCTCTATTCGCTTTCCTTTATCATTTGAGTGATATCAAGTGGTTTTGCGAGAACTGTTATACCGTTCGGAGCCTTACCCGTCTTGAAAATTTGACCCCAGAACTCAGAGTTCTGTTTTGCACCAAAAATTGTAGTACTGAGGCCTTTGTCTATCCAACAAGGCAACTTGCTCAGATTCTTCAAAAAGGCTTCAATTCGCTTCCAGAGATCCTCTGGAAAGGGTTGCTGTAATAGCTTGTCTTTATCTACCATACGACTAGTCCAAGCGAAATAGTTCTCTATGACAAGTCGGACCCAGGATAGTATATTCCCTAATATTTCCTCCCTTGCCACGCGCCATGCCATGAGATGATTCTCGGGAATCGGATCTCCGCTTTGGAGCCTACTCTCAAGGCGCCGACCTCCAATTTCAGGATCCCATTTACCAATGAAGAAAATCTCCGCAAAAAGACTCATGAGTCGTACGTTCTGATTTCTCTCAAGGACTCGGGGATTGTCGCCACTTTCAATTCCCTCATCAATAGGAATCTCTAATGCCTTTTTGTAAACGAATTGTTTAAAAAAGGTTCTTTCTATAGCAGCATAAGACAGCGGGCGATCAGAAGATTTGCCAGCCCATTCAACAAACTCCATCAGCTTATTGTTCTTATTGTGATTAATAGAATCTCGAACAGAGTCTACGATATAGCGTACCATTTCCCTATGTTCGCCTTTAAAGAACGTAACCAGGTCTTTTTCGCTGAAAGAATAATCATCCTCTCGCAATCCTTTCATTTCCTGGTATTGCTTTGCCCTTTCAACATATAGGCTGCTACCCAAATGTCTCAGCACCGCTGCATCAAAGGCAATTTGCCGAAGCTTGTCACCCGCATTTGTATTAGCCTGTAGAAGAACGTTGGTATCTGGTTCAACAAAGACCCTCACAGGAAGCTTGTCAACGCCTAATAGAATTTGGGCCGCCGCCTTGTGCTGCCCATCAAAGATCTTTACAGCGCCTGTGGCATCATCTGTAGCAGCCCACCATCCCAGAGAAACATGGAGTTGTGGGCGTTTTTTCATAAACTCCTCTATCAAAGCGCGGATATTGGAACCAATGCTTCTCGGATTAATCCGGTCGTCATGGTGAAGGTACTGAATAGGGAGGACTGTAAAGAAGTAATCCATATCGCTTAGCGGGTCCCTGTAAAGCGGACAATTATGGATTGAGTTATCACCTGCTTCAGACAGAGAAAATTCGATAGCGCGGTCTTTTCTTCGTAAAGTCAGTTGAGCTTTAGCTCCACCGTAATTTTTCAAAACGTGACCTAAATTTGCCCCCCTCTCTCCCTTCTCTCGCGCGGCCCCCTGTAGCCGCTCGAACTGAGCCATGCGCCGGGCAACTCTCAGATCCGCTGCTCCTTTTGATCTATTACAGGATGCGTGAGTCATAGCGAAATTGTTCTCTTCATCCGGGCCACCTTCACTGAGCGGTATGATATGATCTATTTCGAGTTGTCCGTAATGCAGCACAAGATCTATAGGTTCCTCGCAGATAAAGCAGTTTCCAGATTGACGGTTACTCAGCTTCTGCTCAAGAGCTGCCCGATCTTCCTTGCTCAGAGACGATAGAAGCTTTCTTTCAGCAATCATTTTCAATCCTCCTTATTTCAATCACCTTTTTATAAAACGTGATCTATTGTTGTTTAATTTCATTTATCCTAAGATTTCGAAGTCTCGATTCCGCGTTTTAAATGAGGTATTGAAATCATTTACGCTCCCAGCCATTTTTATGAAATAAATCACTCAAATTCTTGAGGACCTCCCACCATTCATTGAACAGGAACTCCGGATACTCTTCTTCTCTTAACCGCTTTTTTCGATCCCAAAAACATCGTTTTAAGGTCTCAGACAGCCTAAAAAATAAATTCACCCTCTTAAATATTAATCAATTACCTTAGTCCGACCCGGTGCCGAAAAAAACATTAAAGATTATTCACCCTCTCCTCATTAAACCTTTTATAGACTTCTTTCATGATAGCATTGAACACCAGCGTGCTAAAGTCACCTTCTTCCATCAACTTGCTAAACATCTCCTGATTCTGATCCATGCGGTCAATGACCTTATCTTTATAGGCGTCTTCAAAGGGATATTTGAAATTCTCGTATGTGTTTGCGCGGGCCTGTGTTCCAAGATCTTCATCCATAACACAATCCTCAACAATCTGATCGAAGAATAAGCGGTCTGCTTCAGTAAAATCAGTGCCGAACCGCTCATTGATAATCTGAATAATCTCTGAAAGAGGGGACTTCTCTTCATCCTTATCTCTTCGGATTCCGGCCTCTTTAGTTGGAGATAATTCCCATTCCCCAGCAGGCTCAAGATGAATGATAGCTTCTTCCATCTTCTGAAGCCGGTAATATTCAAGCGCTATCTCATCATCCAGCTTCAGGCGTTTTCCTATATCGTCCTTTGGCAGTTTTCTGAGAAGGAACTTGATATATGGAAAAAGCTTCTCAAGCTCAATATCATTAAAGGGTATGATCTGTGAAAGAAAGGAATAAAGCCGTGTAAATGTGATTAGGGCATTCTCAAAGTCATCTTTACTCATCTTACCTTCAAGCGTGGTTTCTTCCTGTAATTCCTTAAACCTCTCCACAGCAGGGTCAAGATAGGCATTCAGCTTCGCCTGGTTAATCACCTTAAATTTTGGATCAAAATATACATTCGCAAAGCTGTTGACTTCTGAGTGCCATATTACCCCTGTTTGTTCTATTGAAGTTTTCAAGTCATAAAGGTGGTTAGGATCGGTTGTGTTTTCAAGGATTGTTTCTTCATAGTAGGGCTGGAATGATAATTTGATATCTTCCGCTTCATTGACAAAATCCAATATAAAAGTGTCTTCCTTACCAGGGCAGGTGCGGTCTAGGCGTGATAATGTCTGGACGGCCTTAACCCCTGACAATTTTTTATCCACATACATGGTATGTAGTAACGGCTGATCAAAACCGGTCTGGTATTTATCCGCCACAATAAGGATATTGTATCCTTCTGTAGCGAATTTTTCCGGAAGCTCTTTTTCACCAAATCCGTTTATTACAGTCTCCTTATATTCAATACCCCCGTCATTCACAATACCTGAAAATGCCACAAGGGTCTTGATATCAGTGTATCCATTCTCTTTAATGTACTTATCAAATTCATTCTTATACCTTACGGCATGTAATCTGGAGGATGTGACAAGCATGGCTTTTGCCTGTCCGCCGATCTTTTTCGATACAATCTGCCTTAAGTGTTCAACCATTACCTCTGTCTTCTGGCTCAGGTTATGTGGATGAAGGGATACAAACCTTGCGATTGCCCTTTTAGCCTTCTTTTTATCTACCTTGGGATCATCCTCTATGGCCTTTGTCAGCCTGAAAAAGGTCTTGTATGTGGTGTAATTTTTAAGCACATCAAGAATAAAACCTTCCTCAATGGCCTGTCTCATGGAATAGAGATGGAACGGCCTTGGTTTGCCCTCTTCATCCTTTACCCCGAATACTTCAAGTGTCCTTGCTTTTGGTGTGGCTGTAAAACCAAAGAAACTGAGATTCTTATGTTGTCCCCTTAAAAGCATTGATTTGCGAATTTCATCTTCAATATCATCTGCGTCTGGATCTTCCGCTTCCTCCTCCATAGCCTCTTCAAGGTTTTTACCGGCCAGGATCTCTTTCAGCTTCCGTGACGATTCTCCTCCCTGGGATGAATGGGCTTCATCAACAATAACCGCGTAATCTCTTTTGGCCCTTTCTCCCTCCTCCTTTTCCATCTCAGCTATCTTCTCTATGACAAAAGGAAATTTCTGTAATGTCGTAATTACTATATTGGAACCCTTGTAGATTGCCTCGGCCAGTTGAGTTGAGTCTTTATCAATCTTTTTAACCACACCCCTTTTATGTTCGAACTGATAAATGGTATCCTGAAGCTGATTATCCAATACTTTACGGTCAGTAACTACAATTACTGAATCAAAGATGCGCTCATCAAGAGCATTATGTAGGCTGGATAAACGATAGGCAAGCCAGGCAATGCTGTTTGATTTGCCTGATCCCGCCGAATGCTGGACCAGATAGTTGATTCCAGCCCCGTTCTTCTTTGTGTCTGCCGACAATTTACGAACTACATCAAGCTGGTGAAACCGTGGGAAAATCATCTTTTGCTTAATATTCTTTTTACCTTTGACCTCTACTTCCTCTTTTTCGATATGAAGGAAACGTCCTATAATGTCCAGCCAGCTATCTTTAGCCCATACATATTTCCATAAATAATCTGTTCTGTAGCCATCAGGATTAGGAGGGTTGCCCTTGCCGGTGTTGAATCCTAAATTAAAGGGCAGATATGATGTTTTGGAACCGGCCAGCTTTGTGGTCATCCATGCTTCATCCGTATCAACAGTAAAATGAACAAGCGCCCTTTTATTGAACTGAAACAACAATTCTTTCGGATCACGGTCAAACATATACTGCTTTTTAGCATCCACTACGGTCTGACCGGTCATAGGATTTTTAAGCTCTATTGTGGCAACGGGAATGCCGTTTAGTCCAAGAACCATATCAACAGAGTTTTCATTCCTGGTGCTGTATTTTACCTGCCTTGTAACAGTAAGAATGTTGGAATCATATAACCACTGGGTATCAGGATTAAGACCTGTTTCAGGCCTGAAAAACGCCATTTTGAAATTAACGCCGTAATCTGTGAATCCCTTCCTTATCACCTCAAGGCATCCCTGATTATTGATCACTTTGATAATTCTATTTATGACATTTGTCTCAATGCTGGGGCCGTGGATATTTTCCAGCTTCTGCCATTCCTTTGGTTGGGATATCTTAAGAAAGGAGATGAGGGCCTTTTTATCAATGGCAATCTCACGGTCAAAATCTTCAGGAGAGCCTTTGACATAACCGCCATTGATCAACAGTTCCTGTTCAATGGCCTCTTCAAAGGTCTGTTCTGTATGAATGCCGGGCATTATATCTTTTCCTCTCTGACATCAATCTTGCCAGTTACAACTTCACTTATAAGGGCGGTGCGATATTCCTGTAAAAGCTCTATTTCTTTTTCGGTTTCGGATAATATTGAATCAATATGAGCAGTTTCTTTTTCGATATATTTTACAATAGAGTCCTGTTCATTTAATTGTGGATACCAAATAAACAAATTTCCAACATCTGTAGAATTGACGGCCGGATAACTGACTCCTGTTGACAATGAGCATATTGTGTCTATTATTTTTTCGCTTGTCATTAGATATGAAAGGTATTTGGGGTTTAAGTTATTGCCTGGAGTAATTACAGCAAATCCTGTTGAAGCGATGAGATTGTCTTTCTCCATATCTATGTATGTTATTGCTTTCAAATATGTTCTAACCGTCGAGAGGATTGTATCTCCTTTTTTAACCACTCTTCTCGCTCTTGATGGTGCGTTTTCAAAAGTCAATAATTTTGGAGAATCAACTATCTTGCCCAAAGTAACATTTCCAATATCAATATACTCAATTTCATAATCCGGTTTTGTTGTTTCTGGTAAAGTTTCTCGATTGACTTTTGCCTCATATTTTAGCCTTTTCACTTTCCAATGTGACGGTATCTCCCCCAGCCATTCAATCCCTGAATCCTTCATAGGAACATTAGGATTAAGTCCTTTTGTGACGGCCTGATTGATAACGGCAGTGCGTTCTTCTTTGAGAAGTTCAATCAACCTTTTCTTCTTTTCAATAAGGGAATCTATCTGTGCGGTTTTATGGTCAAGGTATTTGGCGATTTGTTTTTGTTCGGGTATAGGAGGAAGCAGAAAAAGACCATTATCTATTGAATACTTTGGAACGCCATAACGAGTGATACCCGTAGCCGATATTTCAAATTGAACTCGAATATCGTCCGACATAAACGAATAAAATAGATACTTACCAGCAATCCTTTCCGTTTCAGGATGAATGTGGGAAAGATGATAACCACAAACCATGTCTTCTGAAGATTCGATAACATAAGCAGGTATAGCGATATCATCCCATGACTCAGAATCTTTAGTGATTAATATATCCCCTTCGTGTAATCTGAACTTTTTCAATTCGTCCTTAGTAGCGGTAGCGTTCATAAATGAAAGCCCTGGATGAATATAATTACTGTAATAGACATCAGTATAATTACATAGTCTAACAGGCAACTCTCCTTCTATTGTCTTTTTGTCTACATTGCTATTATTAACCTTTGCTAAATACTTAAGTTTCTCCGTCTGCCAATGCGAAGGCATCTTTCCAAGCCATTGAATCCCAGAGTCGCTATATTTAGGATATGGCTTCATCCTATCACCTCTGCCAAAAGGCCATCTGTCTTTCTCTCTAATGCCAGTATATCCGCTCTTATATCTGAGAGTGGTCTTAGTGGATTATATTCATAGAAATATTTGGTAAAATTGATTTCATATCCTACCTTTGTTTTCTTATGATCCACCCAGGCATCAGGCACATGGGGAAGGACTTCCTTTTCCATATATTCCTGTATGTCTTCAAGGGATGATTCTATTTTCCCTTTTTTAAGCGGTATATTTTCATAGTCCCTTAAATTACTATCCGGTTTTGGGTTGCCTTTTTTATCTGTCACTACCTCCCCATTTTCAATAAGTGGCCGTTCAACAGTAATACGGCTATATCCAAAGTCAGAGTTATTGAATATTTTACAATATTTCCCTTGTCGAAGACTGCCATATATCCTGGTGATCTCTTCAATGTGCTGATCAGATATTTCGTTTCGTTTATTTCCGAGTGAACGACTCATTTTCTTAAAAAAGCCCACAGCATTAACAAGCTGAACTTTGCCTTTTCGTTTCGGCTCTTTGCGGTTGGTACAAACCCAGAAATATGTCAGTATGCCGGTGTTGTAGAATAGCTGATCGGGCAAAGCGACAACAGCCTCAAGCATATCATTTTCAATAATCCATCTGCGAATCTCACTCTCACCGCTTCCAGCACTTCCAGTAAACAATGGTGATCCGTTAAACACAATGGCAAGGCGAGATCCACCGTCTGTCGGTCTCATTTTTGAGATCATATGCTGAAGGAACAGGAAAGATCCATCTGATATACGAGGAAGGCCAGCGCCAAACCGGCCCCCATAACCTTTTTTTTCATGCTCTGTTTTTACATCCTTCTGAACCTTTTTCCATTCAACACCAAAAGGCGGATTAGCAAGCATGTAGTCAAACTTATCATCAGGGAATCCATCATTGGTAAAGCTATTACCGAACTTGATATTGACGGCCTTCTGCCCCTTTATCATCATATCTGATTTACATATGGCGTATGACTCATCATTGAGCTCCTGGCCGAAAACCTCAAGCCGAGCATCAGGATTAAGCTCATTCAAATATTCCTCTGCTATTGAAAGCATACCCCCGGTCCCACACGCACAATCATAAAGGGTCTTTACAATACCTTTTTTAGAGAGGATGTCCCTGTCATTGATAAAGAGGAGATTAACCATGAGACGGATAACTTCCCTTGGTGTAAAATGCTCTCCTGCTGTCTCATTGGACATTTCAGCAAATTTCCGGATAAGCTCTTCAAATACATACCCCATCTCCATAGAAGAGACACCATTCGGATGAAGGTCTATCCTGGCAAATCTCTCCACAACCAGAAAGAGAAGATCCTGTTGATCAAGGTATGTAATCTGGCCATCAAATTTGAATTTATCTATTATTTCTCTGGCATCCTTTGAGAATCCATTAATATAATTACGGAGATTCATGGTAAGGTTGTTAGGATCGGCAATCAGCTTCTTGAAATCAAACTTGCTCCTGTTGTGGAAATTATATCCCGCCACCTTATTAAGGACGGTCTCCATCGCGTCTTCATTGAGCTTTTTTACTGATTTGTATTTCTCCAGTACCTTGTCCTTTGTTTTCTCCAGTACACAATCCAACCTTCTGAGCATCGTAAAAGGAAGAATTATCTTCCCATATTCAGCCTGTTTGTAGTCGCCCCTAAGCAGGTCAGCAATCGACCATATAAAATTCGCAAGTTCTCTGTTATTCATTTTCGCTCCATATTCTTAACTCACAGCTATATTGATATTGTTCAACGCTAAAATTGAGAATTATTAAGCTGGCCAGTATAGTTTAATCAATGGGATTAAAGCTTTTGTTTCAGGGTCTGCGTTGTCATAGTTTTTTATTAGTAATTCAGCAAGCTCATCAATATCTATTAGGGTTACTGGAATTGTAGATCTCTCCGCCTCATACCTTGCCTCTTTGGTAAAGCCTCCAGTAGAAACATATAATCCTCGGTCATCTTGCCTCAATCCACCAAGAAAGCTTCTTAATTCCGGTGCGCCTATACTTCCTGGTTTATGCTTTACCTCTGCCCTTATTCTTGGTTGTTCTAACCCTAAACCATCTGTGGAAAGGGGGACGTCCTTAAGTTTTTAAATATCTTATTCTATTAACCGGCAATTCCGGTCAGGGTAAAAGCATAAAACCCTGCTCTCAATTTGAGAAACAGGGTTTTATGGTACTTTAGCCCATTTTCACTCCTGATGGTAATTCATATCGAATTAATATGAATTAGAATTTGTTGCTTTGCCTAAGTTTTTATTAATAAACCTGCCCATGAAAGTCAACAATTATCGCTTCTCGCGATTATAGCTCATAGCTGTTAGCTCTTAGGAAAAGGAGTAAAAAGAGTGAAAAATAGAAATCCAAATAATCCTGTAAATCCTGTCTAAAAAAGAGGGTATTTTTTAATTTTATGAAAAATACTTTATCAGAATGCCGGAATATGACAATCAGGAATTTCATTAAAATTAGTAGGGAATTTCCTAGATTATAAATTGTGAAAATCAGATGTGAGGTGTTGTGAATTGAATCCGGGTCGGACCAGACTATCCAATCGTTTTTACAATAGGTTACTACAGCAACGCGTTTGATGCCTTGTATCTTCGGCAAAGTTACCACTTGCATAATGCAGGGATAAAAGTGCCTTATTGTAAATGAACTCCCTAGACTTTAAATGCCTATATTAAAAACCATGGCACAGCATGAATATTTTCTCCCAGGGTCACCACTTCCTTCCCATTATAGATGATGAGCCCCGCGCTTAGACCGGGCAAAATATCCTTCAAAAAAAAGATATTCTCCGCGTCTCTGAAACTTACACTTGTGGAAGACTTGGCCTCTATGGCAATGACCTTGCCGTCTGTTTCCAGGATAAAATCCACTTCCCTTTCTTTGCCCCCCTGGGTGCGGAAATAGAAAAGCTCACCGCCGGAGACTGAAGAGACAGCAAGCAGATTGAGGAATATATAACTCTCAAAAAGGGCTCCTTTCAGAGATTCCGTAATCTGATCCGGATGTTTTATCCCTGCGAGTGCGCAGGCAAGCCCTGTGTCCACGAAATATATCTTAGGGGATTTTACGAGCCTTTTAGAGATATTCCGGCTGTAGGGTCTGATTTTTACTACGAGCCCGCTGACTTCCATGAGGTTAATGTATCTGCCGACAGTTGCCTGAGACATTCCACCGGCCCTGGCAAGCTCGCTCTGCCTTAAGATCCGGCTGTTACGCGCGGCAAGGAGTCCCATTATCTTTCGAAAATCCGGCAGATTGCTTATCTGGGAAAGGTCCCTCAGGTCCCTTTCCAGGTATGTATGGATATAACCCTGCCACCAGTCATGGATGTCCGCGTTATTTGTCAGGAATGTCAAGGGCGGGAGAGAACCTTTAAAAAATTTAGCACCTGTCAGTGAATCAGAAAATGAATCGGCTGAAGAAGGTCCGTTTTGAGGCGATGTGGTAATCCATTGAGGAAAATCCCTTTCATTTTCTTCCCCATATGAAAAGGGAAAAAGCTCAAAGTACAGGGCGCGTCCCGCAAGACTCTCGGCGACCGAACTCATTAGGATAAGATTGGCGGATCCGGACAGAATAAAACGCCTTTCCCGGTTTTTATCAACAGCTCTTTTAATGCTTAACAAAAGATCGGGGCACCTTTGAACCTCGTCTATGATAATTTTATCGGAAATGGCAAGCAACTCTTCCGGCCTTTCTTTGGCCATGGACAGGCTGTCAATGTCATCCAGGTTGATCAGGCGCCATTTGTCAAAAGGGGCTTCATGCTGTAAAAGGGTACTTTTTCCTGTTTGTCTGGCGCCGGTAAGTACTATAACGGGAGAGAAAGAGACGGCCTGGCGAATCCGTTCTGCAACCCAGCGTGGTCTATATTGCCAGTTCATAATCCATCCTTTGATTAAAAATATATCAGATTATGATATAAAATATATCATAACATTATTTTTGTCAAGTTAAATTTAGTTTAATTGTATTTTAATTCGCAAATACTGAATCGAATTCGGGATGTACCAGACTATGAAGGTGGTCAAGTCTGCTCTTGACTAATGTGTATTGCTATTTCTATTTCCTCGCCCCTTTTTCTCATTGTTAGAAAATTAATTAACAATGAGCAATGAATAATGAGCAACTATCAATGATCATTTTTTCTTTTTCCCATACTTCGCCCTCGATTCCCTGACTTCAAAACCGATTCTTCTTTTCGGTCTTTTCTCTTCACTCTGTTGACCCCGCTTTAAGGTCACATTTTGTGACCTTAGAGACTGATTTTCTTGTTTTGTCCGTGGATCAGAAAGCATAAAACCCCGCTCTCGATCGCGTGGCGCAGAGCGCAGAGCGCATGGAGCAAAGCGCAGAGCATCCCCTTAAATATACTCAAAGCTTAATATATATTATACCACCTCCACTAAAAGTGGATTAACCTTTCACTCTTTCTTCCGCCCTTCGGCAGTGAGCGACTCGACATGAGTCCTTCGACAGTGCTCAGGACCATGAGCTTGCCGAATGGCTCGTCGACATGTCTCAGGGTCGAACTGGAAAGAGTGAAAAATAGAAATCCGAATAATCCTGTAAATCCTGTCTAAAAAAGAGGGTATTTGTTAATTTTATGAAAAATATTTAATCAAAATGCTGGAATAAAAACAATCAGGAATTTCATGAAAATATGGGAAACACGGGGACGCCCTTGACAATTTGGACTAACTTTGCCTGGTATTTCTTATAAAGGGGATCAAATTTCCTGTTAGATCTTGTGTTTTGAAACAAGAATTCATATCTGTACCCGAGAGGCAATCCAACAGGAAGTATAGTGGACAGGATTAAAAGGCAGATAATATGTAAAATTCAGTATTTGATCCTACAAATTCTAAAAAGACGTTTAGATTTTCCAAGACACTTATGATATATTTGGGGTAGTCTATAATTCAGAGAAACTTAGGATTATGGCCAGTATGCTTAACTCTAAAGCCATTTCTTCCCGCCACAACATTACGAGTCTGAAGTTAGCTTGACATACAAAGGCACATTTTCTATACTCCGCCCATCAAAAAGCGATTTTTACCACCTTTTAACATACGATTCCCTTTTTTACCAATTTAGGCACAGGGACAGCCTGGAAAGTGTATTGTCTGAGTCGTCAGTGGAATCAAAACATTTTGGTTTTCAAACGAAGAAACACCTATAGCCGTTTTTCAGGTCCGGATTGGATTCCTTGTTTCGGTACAAGCATTTTCTCCCCTAACCGTAGATTGAACACAAATCGGCAAATACGGAAAAATATGCATTATTCCGATTTCCATGGTTCGACCTTGGGGTAGAATCGGTGAGGTTGATCTATGAAAAAACGGACATATCAGAATGTCATTGCAGTCCTGTTCGCTTTAACCTGGGGGTTTGTGATTCTGGACAGGAATGCAATTGCGTTTTTGTTTCCTATATTAATGGAGACTTTCGACCTGAACAATGCTCAAACCGGCCAGATCGTTTTGGTCACCGGATTAGGCTTCGTAATATCCTCCCTCTTTCTTACTCCTCTGGCAGACAGATCAGGTTTGAAAAAACTGTGGCTGGTGCCTGTTATCATCTGTGCGGGAGTATTTTCGGGAGGCACCGCGTTTGCAGGTTCCTTAACGGCAATGTTGATTGTCCGCTTCCTGACGGGCTTTGCCGACGGCCCCGTGTATCCTTTAATGACCTCGATTCTTACTATCCAGGGCGACCCGAAAAGATTCGCCTCCTATATCGGGCTCATGCAGTTTTCCATAGGACTGATAGCGATGGTCCTGGGCCCGACATTAACCATACGGTTGGCGATTCATCTGAATTGGCGTTACGCGTTTATATTTACCAGCCTGCCGACTGTAATAATCGGGATCATTATCTGGTTTGTCCTTAAGGAGGTAAAGCCGGGCGAAGCGACGGCAGGAGACAGCAAGGCCTCGGAAGCGCCGGCAGTCAACAACACCATGAAATGGAAAGACGTGCCGAGGATATTCACCTATCGAAACTGCGTGCTGTCCTATATCGCGAATGTCCTGGTCATGGTTGGTTTCTGGGGTGTGGTCAGTTTCGGGACAACCTACTGGGTAAACGAGGGAGGGCTTACGCTGAAACAGGCCGGGGACATGACTTCGATCTCCGGAGTTGTCGGTCTGGGATGGGCGCTTGTAATTCCGATGATACTGGATCGCCTCGGCAGAAAACCCTCGGCTTCCATATTAACGATCTATGTTGCCGTATCCATGTTCATCATATATGTCGGCCAGGGATTGCTCGCACAAACCGCTTTTGTCCTGGTAATCGGGTGCTGTGGATTCCTATCGGTTCTTTTTGTGGCTATTATCTGCCAGGAATCGGTACCACCCGCAATCGCGGCAACCACCACCGCAATCGGCATGGCTATCGGAGAGCTTTTCGGCACGACGATAGCTCCCCGTGTTCTCGGATCGCTAGGTGACATGTATGGACTGAGAACAATCTTCCTGGTAGGCGGTATCAGTACATTAATAGCATTCTTTATAACATTTGGCTTAACTGAAACCAGAAAAGTAGAACTCAAACAAGATTGAGACGAATCATAGATTTCCGAACGCTAATATGCCTGATCCGCATTTCTCATGGAATTTCGTAAACCATCATCACGTGAGGTCACGGGTGTTCTTTTCAAGATGACATCTCCAAAAGGAGCCCACTCAAGGTATGCAGTGGGCTTGTTTTCAAGGGTTTGCTCCACCAGAACACCCATTAGCCATTAGCGATTAGCTTTCAGCTATTCTCTCTTGATTTCCTATCGCACCCCCTAAAGAGGGGAAGGAAATTAGATTTATGCCCTGCACCCTGTGCCTTGCGCCTTACGCCTTGCGCCCTGCGCTATGTGCTTGTCGTCTTGAAAAGGACCAGATGTGAACGGATGTTAGCGATTTAGGGGGCTGTCGATGGTGGCAATATATGCATATCAACCCGGTGTTCTGGCAGTGAGAGTCATAAGGATTTTTGTTTTATGCTGTAGGTTCTCGCTGGATCGACCTAATTAATCACCGTGGCGTGACGGGCATACCGCTGAATAGCTGGAAGTACTGTAGGATGTGGTCACGCCACTTGGCGGAGTCGGCCGCCTGAATGGCCAGCCTGTCAGCAACCTCCTTATGGCGTCGTGAGTCGATCCTGCCGGCCAGTGACTGCCATGTGCCTTGCATCGCAGACGCCTGCTCCGCGCCCGAATAATACTTGTCACACAGCTCCTGCCAGAGCATTTTGCCGGACTTCATCCGGTAATCCCAAGAGCAACGGTGGAACCAGAGGAGGAATTTCTCCGGGCAGGACGCAAGGTTGTCGAACAGATCGCAGACGGGCGGGAAATACTGTTCAACGGCTTTGTTACCCCGCTTTGTCCGGTCGAATCCGATGCCGTCGGCATCGGCCCGGTGGTAAAAAACAGCAGTCCAGTCTTCACGCGGGGCGGTGTCGTTCTCGGGCATGGGCGCGTAGTGATCGAAACCAATCAAATGGTGTAGCCCGAGCGGCATGGTGTAGCTGACATACGTCTCCCATGACGACATCATCATGTCACGGATGGTATCCACGGTCGGGTCGTCATTCGTGAACGTCATGCGTGCCCATTCCTCGGCTATTTGTTCGGCGGAGAGTCGATGATTCCACGCCAGCCGCCCAAAGGCGTACCAGTTAGCCTGCGAAAAGTGATGACCGCACCAGTTCGTGTCAAGTCCGGGATTGACCACCGAAACCATGCCAGTGATACGGTAGGGATGAACCGCGCCTTCGAGAACCTTGCCAACGGTTGAACCGGAGCCCCTGGCGAATGTGTCAGAGTCGAGGAATTCCTTCCACATCGTGCCATGATAGACGAGGTGCTTGGCCTGGCCGAGGTATTCCTGTGTTGCCTGAAGCTCCGCTAACACCGGGGTCTGTTTCATGCCTCCAAAAAGGGAATGAAACGGTTCGCGTGGCTGAAAATCAATCGGACCGTTCTTCACTTGCACTACGGCGTTGGGACGGAACTGACCGTCAAGTCTTGTAAACTCTATGTAAGCGCGCTTGACGCGATCCGGGTCCACGTCCTCGTCATAGACAAAGGCGCGCCAGATCACGATGCCGCCGTGCGGCGCGAGGGCATCGGCGAGCATGTTGGCGCCTTCAGCGTGGGTGCGGCCGTAATCCTTGGGGCCGGGTTGCCCTTCTGAATTGGCTTTCACCAGGAAACCACCGAAGTCAGGAATGAGCCGGTAGATTTCTTCCGCCTTGGCCTTCCACCAATCCACCACGGCCGGGTCAAGCGGATCTGCGTTCGGCAGTCCGCCAAGCCGAACCGGCGCGGCAAAGTTGGCCGACAGGTAGACGCGGATGCCATAGGGCCGCCATAGGTTCGCCAGGGCCGCGACCTTCTCCAGATACTCCCCGGTGAGGATGCGAACATCCGCATTAACATTGTTGATCACCGCCCCGTTGATCCCCACTGAGGCATTGACGCGCGCGTAGTCGGTATAGCGCGGGTCAAGCTTGCCGGGCAGTTCATTCCACTGCCAGAGGGAACGACCGGCGTAACCGCGCTCAATTGAGCCATCGAGATTGTCCCAATGATTGAGTAGCCGAAGTTGTACCTTGGGGCGCTCGACGATGGAGAGTTCCTGAATCGACTGACCGGTTTGAAGCAATCGAAGGAAGTGGAATGTACCGTAAAGCGCGCCGATTTCGCCTGCGGACGCAATGACGATCACCGACTGACCTTCCATTCTGGTTGAGCGGATGATAAACCCGTCCAGCCCGGTTGCGATAAGATCATTCTCCCACTTCAGTCCACGTATCACCTTCGATGTCGCTGGAGTTCCGATAATCACTGCGGGCTTTGGTTTCCATGTTCTGGATACCGGCACGGGAGAGCCGAACATCATATTCAGTGCTGAGCTCAGTTCCTTCCCAATGATTCGGGATGTTGCCGAATCACCCTGCACTATAACCAGACGGATCAGACGGAGGTATTGATCAACAGACTTGCCGGGGGGCGCATAGCGCAACCAGAGCTTATAACCGTTCTCATCGGGCACACGGGCATCGGCTCCCGGCGTGGGCGTGTCAACCACATGGCAGCCAATAGACAAAATTGCCAAACCCACAAAGCTGGCGGCCAGGAAATTGCGTCGTCTCAGTTGCATGGTTTCTTCACAGCCTCGTTATCCGCCTTCGCAGAATACCACGGGCATGCCCGTGGATGAATGCGTGATATGCTTCGGCGCGATGTTCGCCCCAAAACGAAGGCGGATAACCGCGGCGTAGCCGCAGGCGAAGACGGGTATTATTATGGGACCACGGGTTCACCCGTGGGGCTCCATAAGAGGTCCACTCGACCTTTTGGATTTTACTGCAGATCGGGGCAAAAACTCTGGAAATCGTAGATAGGGGACAGACCAGAAAAAACATGTTTCATCCGGTTGATGAGTACGTAAAGAACCAAAAGATTAAACCTTATTATAAGTCTTAATGGCCCATGGGGCTCTCTTTTACGCGGCGAAAATATTAACAGCATGCTAATTACGTAAGGTGCCACCCAGGCGGGCGGAATAGTTCTAAGATAATAGAAGATTCTCAAGTCCGGCCAAGCCTGGAAAAGGCACCCGCCCGCCTCGTCTTGTTTTGTGCGGGGTCATTGCACATAAACGAGTTCGCCGCTTAAAAGAGAACCCCATGGCCCATATGACACAAAATATTCAGATATAATTAAGTGGCGTACTCATTAACCGGATGAACCGAAAATATTTCCACTGGCAGAGGACAATACTATATTGCAGGTGTCGATCTCTGTCAAGTTTGCTTCCTTGGGACAGGTGAGTGGATCGGCCTCATATATGTTTTGAATAAGGTTCGTCCAGTTTTTTTGGCGCTCTTTGAAATAGCTAATTCATGGAACAAACCACCCTGGCTGATAAGCAAAGGGATTGACAAAATGATTGTCCAAAGACTAATTTAAGCGATGTCGCCGTCGATACATATTAAACCGTATAAAAGGAGGAGAAGACGTGATGATGCAAGCATTGGATTGGATTGTTGTTGCGGTATATTTTCTGTTGATCCTCGGGCTCGCATGGTGGGTGATTCGACAGGGTAAGGATAACGCCTCGGATTATTTTCTGGCCGGTCGCCACCTTGGCTGGTTTGTCATCGGAACATCCATTTTCGCGTCCAACATCGGCTCCGAACATCTTGTGGGTCTGGCGGGTTCCGGGGCCACGGACGGCGTCGCCATGGCCCACTATGAGCTGCATGCCTGGTGTCTGCTGGTCCTCGGCTGGGTCATGGCGCCCTTTTACATGCGATCGAAGGTTTTCACCATGCCGGAATTTCTGGAGAAGCGATTTTCTCCCGCCGCCAGGACCATTCTCTCGGTCATTTCCCTGGTGGCCTACGTGCTCACCAAGATCGCGGTGGGCATCTTTGCCGGGGGGATTGTTTTCAGTGTTCTGCTGCCGGAGATGAATCTTCTGGGTATGGACAGCTTCTGGATCGGGTCGATTCTGGTGATCCTCTTTACCGGCGTTTATACCATTCTTGGAGGATTGCGGGCCGTGGCCTACACCGAGGCGATTCAGACTATCGTGCTGGTGCTGGGTTCCATCCTGGTGACCCTTTTCGGGCTTCATGCCCTGGGCGGCTGGGGTGAGCTTCGGGGGATCATCGGTTCCGAGATGTTCAACCTCTGGAAGCCGCTGGTGCCCACCGGCATGGAGGGGACCTGGGCGCCGGTCCGGGAGGCCGGAAGAATGGCCTGGTACTTCAACGACAACTACCCCTGGCTCGGCATGCTGCTCTGCGCGCCCATTATAGGTCTCTGGTACTGGACCACCGACCAGTACATCGTTCAGCGTGTCCTGGGGGCACCGAATGAACAATACGCCAGGCGGGGTACCATCGTGGCGGCGTTCCTGAAACTGCTCCCTGTCTTCATTTTCATCATTCCGGGTATGATCTGCTTTGCGCTGGCAAAGAGCGGACAGATTGCCGCCATTCAGCAGACCCTGTTCGGACCGGACGGCGAACTGCTTCGGGACCAGGCCCAGCAGGCGTTCCCGTTGCTGGTGGCCCATGTGCTTCCAGTGGGAGTACGCGGTATCGTGGTGGCCGGTCTACTGGCCGCCCTGATGAGTTCCCTTGCGGGGGTGTTCAACGCCTCTTCCACCCTCTTTACAATGGATTTCTACTCAAAGCTAAAACCCCTGGCTACACAACATCAATTGGTCTGGATGGGGCGGGTCGCCACCGCCGTGATGGTTGTTATCGGTCTTTTATGGATTCCGGTGATTCAGGGCGGCAAGGGATTGTACGATTATCTGCAGGGGGTCCAGTCGTATCTGGCGCCGCCCATCGCCGTCGTCTTCTTCCTCGGCGTCTTCATGAAACGGATGAACACGAAGGGTTGTCTTTCCGCCCTGATCGTGGGGTTCGCCATGGGGATCTTCCGGCTGGCCGTGGATACGCCCGTCAAACTTCTGGAGGACTTTTCCTTCGCCGAGGGGTCCCTGTTCTGGATCGTCAACAATATTTTCTTCCAGTACTACAGCCTCCTGATCTGTATCGTCTGTATCGTGGTAATGATAGCGGTCAGCTACGGGTCGGAAAAACCCCCTTATGAGGTTATTCAGGGGCTGACCTTTTCCACCATGAGCGATCAGGACCGTCTGGAAACGCGAAAGAGCTGGGATTACAGAGATGTCCTCAGCTCCGTTGTGGTGCTGCTGATGATTACGGCCGCCTATCTGTTCTTCAGGGGGTGAGACGCCGGGACCTGATGAGCGGTGAATAGGACCCATTCAAAAAAGGATGACTGATGACCTATCTGCTGGGCATAGATCTGGGAAGCTCGTCCATAAAGGCGGCGCTTCTTGATGCCCGAACCGGCGGATCGGCCGGCACGGCGTTTTATCCCGAATCCGAACAGCCCATTCTCGCACCAGCGCCGGGGTATGCCGAACAGGACCCCCATGAGTGGTACCGGAACGTTTGCCGGGCCGTTCGGGAGGTGCTGGCTGTCCAGGGGGTTTCCGGAGATGAAATCGCGGCCGTGGGCATTTCCTACCAGATGCACGGCCTGGTTTGCGTCGATGGCGCTCACCAAGTGCTGCGCCCCGCCATTATCTGGTGTGACAGCCGAGCGGTTCCCTATGGACAAAACGCCCTGGAGGGTATCGGTTTTGATCGGTGCATGACCCATATGTTGAATTCACCCGGGAACTTCACCGCCGCGAAACTGGCCTGGGTGAAGGCGAACGAGCCGGACCTCTTCTCCCGAATCGAGACTGTTCTTTTGCCGGGGGACTGGCTTGCCATGATGCTCACCGGCGAGGCGGCTACCACGGTGTCCGGTCTTTCCGAATGTGTTTTCTGGGATTTTTTGGCGGAAGCTCCCAGCCGACCGGTGCTGGACTGGTTCGGTTTTGCCGAGAGCCTGCTGGCCCCCATCGTGCCCACCTTCGGCATTCAGGGGGAATTGACCGGCCGGGCAGTCGGTGACCTCGGTCTTCGAAAGGGAACGCCCGTGGCCTATCGGGCCGGTGATCAGCCCAACAATGCCTTTTCCCTGAACGTGCTGGCCCCCGGAGAGATTGCTGCCACCGCCGGGACTTCCGGCGTG